>ENA-OSEY01000004-OSEY01000004.1-marine-metagenome-genome-assembly--contig:-NODE-4-length-217932-cov-5.513479_pt1 | contig 217932 bp, 209 predicted proteins | sample MGYA00248465_ERZ534230 | MGnify/ENA primary metagenome ERZ534230 (study PRJEB26409, sample SAMN06344110) | marine metagenome | isolation source: Sea water from surface | place: Atlantic Ocean:Southern... | reverse complement strand
TGATCCCTGTTGAAGCCACAGCAGACCGGGCGACGTCCTCGCTGATCTGCGCTAGTATGATCCCCCTGCCGGACACCCTGTAGTCATCGCCCCCCTGACTGAGGTCTTGGTCCAGGTCCTCCAGGAAGTCGACCGTGTCCTGCCAGTCCAGTGAGGGGGCGTAGAAGCTGATTACCGTCTGCTGGTTGTCCGCCCGGAGGTACCTGAAGACCTTGTCCTCGTTGGCGTCGGCCCATGAGGCCAGTGCCGGCCAATCGGGGGAGTCGGTGCCGAGGGTTCCGAGGGCCTCGCTGAGGGACTGGTCCCTCGTGGCCTCCATCTCGAGGGCCTCCCACACACCGGTCTGCTCCGAGATGCTCTCGTCCGAGCCCAGGACCGTCATCGCGCTGAGGTAGAGCTCCCTCCCCTCGTCGCTGAACACGGGAGCGTCGATGACTACGTAGACCGGAGGGGTGTTCTGGCCGGCGAAGTCGTCGCTGAGCGTGAGGAAGTCCGCAACCACAGGGACGTCGTCGTCCAGCTGGTCCCTGAAGTCGAACCCGATCTCGAGCTGGGACACCCCGGCCCCTATGGGTATGGATATCAGAAGGGCCGCAACGACCACTGTCATCGGGTTGAGGGCCTGCTCTCCGGACCACCTTGAGAAGGTGCTCTCCTCCACCTTGACGGACCTCTCGAGAGCGATCCTCTGTGGCTTCAGGACCGTCAGCAGCGCCGGTAGGGCAGTGACTGACAGGAGGTAGATGAAGAACAGGCCGATCGCTATGACGGTCCCGAAGACCACCAGGAAGTTCTGGGCCGAGAGCCTGAAGCTGAGGAACCCCACCATGTCCGTGAATATCGCGACCACGAGCGCCGCGGAGGTCAGGACCGTGCCAGTCTTCAGCGCCCTGGCCCTCGCCTCGGCCGAGAAGTCCGCCATGGTGGCCTTGCCCTCGGGGTCCCCCTTGACGAGCTCCTCTCGGTAGCGAAGCACCACGTGCAGGCCGTAGTCCACCCCTATCGCCAGAAGCAGGATGGGTATGCTGTTCATGGCTCCGTTGAACTCCAGCCTCATTATCCCAGAGACCCCGTAGGTCGCCCCTATCGCCAACAGCGTGAGCACGATCACGACGCCCGTGTCCCTGACGCTCCGGAACTGCCTCCAGAGGATGATCCCGAGTATGGCGATCGAGGCGCTGGTGAGTATGCCTATCTCGGCCCCCAGGTTGCCAGCCTGCTCCTCGACGAACCTGGAGAAGCTGAAGACGGTGATCGTCGCTCCCGAGTCGCTCGCTAGGCCCTGGAGTGAGTCGTCCAGGTCCACTACCATGTCCCTGACGATGGCGGAGACCTCGGTATCCAGCTCGACTCCGTGGCTGGTCGGCTCCGTGTCCAGAGCGAGGGTCACCAGCGCCATGTCGGCCTCCTCCCAGGGAGAGGCTCTGGAGTCTGCCGGGAGCATTCCCATTATCGGGGTCCTGAGGTCCAATCCCTGGATCGCGCTCAAGGGGGATAGGGAGGCGATGGCCTGCCCCTGTAGCGGCGATATCACGGACGCCTCGGACTCGTTCCTGCCCTCCATCAGAGTGGAGGCGATAGCGACCAGGGCGGAAACGGCCTCTGCGTTGTCCTCCCCCGCGTCCATTCGGGTCTGCCAGCCCTCCGGGGAGGAGGGGTCCCAATCCAGGAGCTCGTCCGCGGATACCCGGTCAGTGGAAGGTATCGTCGTGAGCATCTGTAATGCGTCCGAGACCGCAGTGCTCAGGTTCTGGCCCTCTGCGTTGGAGACGTCGACAAGGGACTGCATGAGCGCCGCAGACCAGTCGTCTGATCCCGGGTCCTGGACCCTCTGCCAGAATATCACGGAGCTGGCTGGCCCCGAGTTGGCTGACCCCCCGAACAGTCCGTAGTGGTGCCCGGCCATCCCAGGGTGGGTCAGCATCTGGTGCTCGACCTGGGCGAGGAGCCCCCATGACTCGCTGTCCGCCAGCGAGGACCCCTGTTCCAGCCTGACGATGGACCTGACCAGGTCCACGTCCACGGTGTACGTGTCCTCCACCTCGTAGAGCAGGGCTGTCGTTTCGTTCTCGGGGTAGAACGCGTCCTCCGAGTTGTCGAAGACGATGAACTGGGCGAAGGACGAGAGGGCCATGATGCCTATCACGGCCACGGCGATCACGGTCCTCGGGCGGTCAACAGATAGCTCGCTCAGCCTGTCGAATGGGTTCCTCATCTGGCTCACTACTCCTCCTCTCCCGGTACTAGCGAGTCGTCTCCCCCAGGGAGCAGGATAGCGATGATGAGCAGGATGGGCACCAAGAGGAAGGCCATGCCAATGAGCTCGGAGTCCAGGGATATCGAGAGCCCGGGCCCTATGTAGAGGCCGAGGAGGAACATCCCTATCATCACCCCGATGACCCGGGTGTCGCTGCTGTCCGTCTTGAGCTGCTCCCCCCTCCTGGTCTTGTTGACCATCCAAATTAGGAGGGCCATGAGAACAAGGATGGGGATGGTCTCGATCGCCCCCTCTCCTGAGAGGCCCATCCCCTCTCCCTCCCTGAGGGACCTGTCAACCAGGTAGAGCAGCCTGGATGCCAGTACGAGTATCACCAGCGATATGGCCACCATGAGCGGGGTCTGGCTTCGGTTCGTATCGGTCATTGCGCGGATCCTCCCTCTGATAGCTCCACTCTCTTGCTCATGCCGTCGCGTACTCTCCTGATTAGTCCTGCGCGCTCCATCCGGGTCAGCACCCGGCTTGCCTTGGAGTCCGTGAAGCCGCATGACTCGACCAGTTCCTTCTGCCACATCGATCCATTGGCCCTGAGGGCTTCGAGGACGGCGGACTCATCAGCTGACAGCATAGGGGCCTGAGTAGAATTTTCCCCGGACTGGGCCTGCGGGAGTCTGCTAGGGTCGTTCAGCCATGTCAGGGATACCCCGATCACTATTCCTATGCTGGTGAGGAACAGCGAGTAGAGTATGTAGGGGGCGGTGCCGCTCATCGCGTCGTCACCGAGCGAGAATGGGAGGGATATCAGCAGGACCAGCATGAAGCCACCAAGGGCGAGAGTCAGTCTCGCCACCCTATCCATCCTGGCTTGAGGGGGGAGTGGGGCTGGTCCAGCCATGTGACTGCCTCGCCTCCGCGGGTTTGAAGTTTGGGCGCCCTGGTGCGCCGTCGCGCACCGGGACGCTGGGGCCGGTCCCCTCGGTCGGCGTCCGTATCGCCCTACTCGGAGGGGCCTTCGCGACTCTCGTCCGACTCCTCGTCGGATCCCTCACGCTCTTCCTCGGTTTCCTGGTCCTCGACCTCCTCGCGGTCCTTGTCCTTGTCGCAGTCCCTGTCGTACTCGGGCCACTCGCACACTGACGTGTCGCCGTCAGCGACCCAGACGCCGCCTCTCTCCTCGCAGACCTCTTGGGGCACCTCTAGGTCGGCCATCGTCCTGATCTCCCTCTCGAAGTCCTCACGATCCTCCATCTCCTTGGGCCCGCCGAAGATCGCGTCGCTGAATCTCTGCATGAGTCCGCGTCGGTCGTCCTTTCCACGGTGGCACTTCTCTCCCTCAGCGCACCTGACATGGCGGTCGTGCTTCTCGGTCATCTCGTCGTGGATGGCGGTTAGAGCGGACGCGTCTGCTGTGCAGGCGTCGTTCTCGAGGCAGTAGGCGATTGCGGTGGACGCGGCCTCGAGCATCTGTGCCCTGTCCTCGGAGTAGACCTTCTTCCTGTCATCGTCCCAGCGGTCCCAGTCGCCCTTGTCCAGGAATTCGTCGCACCATGCTTGCTTCTCTTCGGACCACATCTCTCTCGTCCTGCAGTCGTACCATTCCTCTTCTTCGCCCTCCAGTAGGTTCTCCTCGCACCATGCTTGCTTCTCCTCGGACCATTCTTCGTCTGTCTCGCAGTCGAAGCGCTCCTCCTCTTCTGTGCCCTCCTCGGATTCCTCTTGGGTCGTCTCCCTGTCGTCTGCCGGGTCTGAGTCAGTCATCCTGGCTACCTCTTCCTCCTCGAGCTCCTCCTGGGCCTCGGAGTCGATCTTCTCCCGCATCTCAGCGTGCTTGGTCTCCATGTTGTACACCATCTCGTGGAGCATTTCGAAGTCTGCCTCGCAACCGCTCTCCTCGATGCAGAACCTCAGAGCGATGATGAGCTCCTCGCCTGCTGCGATCCTCTGCTCGAGATGCTCGACCCTGTCGTCCATCCTGTCGTCCATACTCTTGCTCATCATTCCGCGGATGAAGTCCTTCGCGCCCTTCTTCATTGGGCCGTCGTCAGACTCTCTCTCGTCCCAGTCCTCGTCGTCGGTAGCGTCGTCCACCACGCCGGCCATCCAGTCGTCCTCAGCGTACTCTGGTGCCGCGAACTCCTCCAGGCTAGCGCCCACGGAAGCCCCTGCCAGCAGGGAGATGACTGCTAGTGCTACCAGTCCAGTCGTTCGTGCTTGTGTCTTGCTCTGTCCGTTGCTTGTTTTGTCGTCGGTCATGTCGCTCACTGTAACCCCATAGGTTGCAAAAGCATATGGTATTGTGGCCCAAATGCTTGAATTAAGCTGAAAAAAGGTGAAAAAGGTGTCAAGTGGTTACTTCCTCCAACTAAGTTATATCGATGGAGTGTTTTGGGCGGTACATGACTAGGTTTGGCATAGTGGCCATCGCCACGCTCATCCTCCTGAGCGCGGCGGCCCTGCCAGTACAAGCACAGGAGGAGGTCGAAGAAGAGAGCAACGTGATTATTGACGTGGTTTTGCCAGTCTCGCTGGCGTTCATCATGTTCTCACTGGGCATCGGACTGACACTGGATGACTTCTCTCTGATATTCAGGGAGCCAAAGGCATTCGGAGTAGGTATGGCGAATCAGATGGTCGTCCTGCCACTGATGGGCTTCGCGGTCGCCACGCTAGCAGGCCTCGAGGGGGAGCTGGCGGTCGGGCTGATCATCCTAGCGTGTTGTCCCGGGGGCGTGACCTCGAACATCATAACGAAGCTGGCGAAGGGCGATACGGCGCTCTCGATATCCTACACCGCGGTGGTGTCGGTTGTCACCGTGATATCGCTGCCCATAATCGTGGGCCTCTCGATGGATCACTTCATGGGTGGCGCAAGCGCTGATTTCGAGGTTCTGGGACTGGGTCTCCAGATGTTCGTCCTCACCGCTCTCCCTGTAGCCATAGGGATGGGCGTTCGATCCTACAGGTCGGATTGGGCGGACGCGATGGAGGGTGGCGTCAGCAGGGCGGCCGCGGTCCTCTTCGTCATCATCGTCCTTGCCGCGATAGCGAGCGAGTGGGACACGCTGATGGACAACATCGGCACGCTTGGACCTGCGGTCGTGGGCCTGAACGTCATCATGCTGACAATAGGGTACCAGAGCGCGAAGATGCTCAGTCTGGAGCCAGTCAGGGCGACTACCGTCGCCATAGAGAGCGGCATCCAGAACGCGTCGGTTGGGATAACAGTCGGGGGGCTGATAATGGCACCAGCGGCCGGTGAGACGCTATCGACGCTCAGCCTGCCCTCGGGGGTGTACGGGGTCCTGATGTACATCGTGACCCTTCCCTTCGTGTGGTGGATAGCGCAGAGGAACGCTATCTCCTCGAGCCAAGGCGAGGAATGAGGGTGGGTGTCGTCTCCCGGTAGCTAAGGTAGTCCGGATCCTCGCCCCACTTCTCCAGGCCTCTCCTATCCAGGAGGGGGACACCGCTGACCCTGGTGAGCAGGAGGTAGACGAACACGGGTGAGACCCAGGCGACCATCTCCAGGCCGTCGAAGCAGGCGACACCGAACAAGGCCGTCCCCGTCCAAAGCATAATCTCGCCGAAGTAGTTGGGGTGCCTGGAGCGCGACCACAGGCCCTCGTCGATCCACCTTCCCTCGTTCTCCTCCTTGGAGTTGAACGCGGACTTCTGGGAGTCAGCGAGGACCTCTATCGAGAACCCGGCCAGCCAGAGGGCGAGCCCGATCCCGTCCCACATCCCAAGGGGAGGCGCCTCACCGGACTGGGTGTTGATGACGAGGACGACGTTGAGTGTGAGGAAAACCCACAAGGCTTGGAGAGTCCAGGGGACCATGAACCTGATCGGGGAGGTCTTGAGCTGGTCGAATCGGCCGTCCTTGCCCGAGTGGTGTATGCGAAGGAAAAGGAATGCCGAGAGGCGAAGGGACCAGATCACCGCCAACGCGCTGACCAACAGTTCCCTGGTGCTGGGATCGTCAGATTGCGAGCCCGACCAGAGGCTGAAAACCACTGCCGCCATGAACGTCAGGCCCCCGGTGAGATCGTAGAATCTCTCGCTTTGTAGGATTGAGGCTGGTATCCAAGCCAGCCACTGTATGCCGAATATTATCACTGCGCACCAAGCGACTGCGGGCATGTCAGCCATATCGACGGAGTTGGCGGAGACGGAGCCAACGATCAGTAACGTGACTGTCACGCTTACGACCATGACGATGGCCGTCAGACGATAATCCTCTGGACTTGCTTGCATGGCTCACTCTAGCAGTAGCCTTCCTCATAAGGTTCTGTCTGCTCATGACAGGGAGGGGTCAGTCCTCGAAGACCTCTATCTCGGCGTTCCTCTTGACCATCTCTGTGAACTTGGAGGTGTACCTAGTGGCCCTTACGACGTGGTTGTCTATCCAGTGGTAGTTGCCCCCTCTTGGCTTGCCCATCAATAGTGAGTGGTACCTGAAGCCCTTCTCCTCCAGCCACGCCTCGGTGACCTCCCTGTGGTCCTCGGTGCGCGCGGTGAAGAAGCAGATTTGGTGGCCCTCATCGAACCACCTGTTGATGGTCTCGATTGCGTCGGGGTAGGCCTCGGCGGTGGCCATCCTCTCCGGTTGCTCGTTCGGGATGTCCTCCCCCACGGTGCCATCGATGTCGATTAGGTAGTTCTTGACGTGTTCAGGGAGTATCGGGCTCACCTGGTTTCCGAGGCCATCGTCGATTGGAGTAAGATCCATGTCACTATCCGGTCTAATGATGTACATAATCAATTGCGAATGGCATCTTTCCGGAAACCGATTTATTGTTTCCGAATTATTAACAAGAGGATGGCTGACCGGATAGCTATGCCGGGCTCGTGTGACAGGTCTCGCAGGGCCGCGGTCGCCAGAAGCATCTCCCCCTCCTTCAAGAGCGCAGTGACCGGTTTCTTCGGAACTAGGAGCCCCGATGAGGAGCAGGCGCTGGGATCTCACTCGGCGTACGTGGCAGCGTTGAGGGCGCATGGCACCGAGGTGACGGTTCTGCCGGGCCTGGAAGAGCACCCGGACTGCTGCTTCACCGAGGATACCGCGGTGATCGTTGGCGATACCGCCGTGATACCCAATATGGGACACGCCTCGCGAGAGGGAGAGCAGGAGGCTGTGGTCGAGCACCTTTCGGAGAGGTACGAAATTGTCAGAATGCCCAAGGGTATGAAGCTCGATGGGGGCGATGTCGTGTTCTACGACGAGTCGTACCTGATCGGGATATCCACAAGGACAAGCAGAGAGGGCGCCGAGTTCCTCTCATCCAGAGTCAAGGAGGCTGGTTACAACACCGAGCTGATCCCCGTCCCGTCATCGACCCTGCACCTCACTACAGTAATGTCAAGTCCGAGGCCCGGGACGATAATTGCGGCCGAGGGCCACTTCACAGAGTCACAGCTGGGCCCCCTCGCAGAGGAGCTCCTCTGGGTCCCGAACAGCGAGACCTATGCGGCCAACACTATCGGTTACCCTGATGACAAGGCCATCATATCAGCGGGCTTCCCGGTCACACGTGAGGTGATGCTGGATGCTGGATTCTCCATAACCTCTGTGGACATGGACGCGATTATGCAGGCCGACGGGTCACTAACTTGCCTCTCAGTATTCACTGAATAGGGGTCCTTCCGGGGTCTTGATTATATGCAACCGTCGCGAGGGCTAGGCATGCACATAGCAGGCAAGATCTTCCTCGGGCTCGGGGCAGTGATGTTGGTATTAGGCGGAATAATGACGATAGGCGGGGGGGACACCCTCTCTGAAATCGAGTGGGACGTGGAGGGCGAGAGCGTCTTCGAGGGACCCGATGGGACTTACACCCACACCAACTACGACCTCATGATCATCTACGTGGATGACAGTGTTGACTGCCAGACGTTCGAGCTGACCTACACCAATGAGACCGGTGCTCAGGGTTATGACGCCGACGAAATGGACGACTCAGACGGGGATGGCGACCCTGCAAACGACAACGACTACCCGTTCTTCGAGAAGGAAGAGTGCGCGGACGACGGAATGTCGGTCAGTAGTGGCGACGACCCGTCGGGATACTACAGCATCGGGTCCTTCACCGGCGAGTATGATCAGTCATACGAAGTCGAGGCTTCAACCTCCTTCTACACTGTACCGTTCTTCAAGACCGTCGGCGGGGTAGTTGGGGAGGCTGCAGAGGGCTTCTTCGCGATAATTGGCGGCGTCGGCCTGGCTGGGTGCGGGATCTGCTCCCTCCTTCTCGGTGGCCTCCTAGCCCTCTTTCTGAAGGATAACAAGCCACAGACAATGGTAGTCAACCAGATGCAGCAGTAATCTCTGGACCGGACGGTTGAACAGCTGATGTTGCGACCATGGCCCATGGGAGCCAAGTCTCACGTGGCCTCGGGCATGATCCTGCTAATTCTCTCGTCTGGGCTGAGTGGCTGTCTATCGAACGGGAGCCCCGACGATTCGATCAATCTGGTGGAAGCCCCCCTTGTAGGACCTGTCGATGAGAGGGAGTGCTTCGAGTTCGATAACAAGGAGAGGTGTTGGTTGCTTCACATACCTGAGACCGCGACTTACGAATTTTGCCTATCCAACTCCTGCCCACTACTAGTTGATGTGCATGGGAGGACATCGACCGCAGAGCATCAGTACAATCTCTCTGACTATCCGAGAATAACCGATCAGCATAACGCGATTCTCGTGCATCCGGAAGGAATAGACAACCGATTCAACATAGGGTGGTGTTGCGGGGATGAGAACGATGTCGGATTCATCCTCGAGCTGATTGACAAGATAATCCACGACAGGCGTGCAGACGTCGGGCGCGTCTATTTGACAGGATGGAGCAATGGGTGCTACATGAGTAACGAGCTGGCGAGCGTCGCGAGCCACAAGGTTGCCGCAGTGGCGTGCATGGCAGGGTACACGGATGAGCCACTTGCGACAAACTACTCTGCTATCCCTGTAATGGAGATTCACGGCATTGCAGACCAGATCGTTCCTTATGGGTCATCCTTCACCACGGGGGTTCTGCTTGAGGGGACGCTTGAAGGGGACGAGGGGGCAATACAGAACATGTACTGGTGGGCGGACGCGAACGGGTGCCCTGGCTCCGCGCCAGATATTGAGACGGTAGAATGGGATTACACAGTCATGAGGTTCAGTGGTTGCACGAACGGGGCAGACGTCGTGTTGGTTACCATGAATTACGCTCAGCACAACCCTTACATCAATGACTATGATGGAACCGACAGTCCGTTCTACCAGGCGATTTTGACCGGGAACCCGACTGGGATCGACGCGTCGCAGATGGCCTGGGACTTCCTAAGCCAACACTCGAAGAGCGTTGAGTAGAACGAGGGGTGAGCGTGGGACCGTGCACTTGAACACCTAGTGTTCTAGTCGGTAGTCATGCGCGCACGGCCATTCAGCGCCCTGTTGATGGTTATGCTGATGGCTTCCGCTCCATTGAGCGGTTGCTTCGGGGAGGAGGGTGGCGATCCCTCGTCATCAGATCTATCCGTGAATCCCGAAGTAGTGGTCGCTGGAGTCTTCCAGCCGATTGAACTGGCGGCGACTGAGAGCATGTCGGTCTACGTCCCATACCTGATCAAGGACCCAGAGACTGGTTTCGTGCAGAACACCACTGTAGTCGACATAGGTGGAGGGGATACGGTAGTACTGGAGGTACTCGCCCCTCCCAGGACGGATGGCGTGTTCATGCTTGTCGGTGAGTACGGCAGGGGCCACTGGCCAGTCAGACACGAGAGCGAGTCCTGGGAAACATGGCTCTCCCGAGGGGGGGAGGAGGGGATGGACAGCCTGGGTGCGATAAGAGTGCCCGCGAATGACTCCACGTTCGACACCATGGAGGTCCACTCTGTGGTCATGGGGGGTCCGGTCTCAGTGAAATTCGTCCCATCGGTCAGGCAGACCTCGATATCCATGGAGGAAGGAGGGGGTCATTCTGCAGGCCTCGTTCACGGTAGAATAGTCTACGACCGGCTGTTCGAGCTTTCAGACCCCACTGACACACTTGACCCAGTGGATGGGAAGGCTGGCTACTTCGACAGGTGGGCCGGGCAAGGCAATGCTGCCTACGAGGACGCCGCCCTGTACATAATCGGAGAGCTGGAGAGCTTCGGTCTGGAGGTGATAGCCCACAGGTACGAGTACACTGACATCATGAACGTCCAGAACCCCGAGGCGTACAACATATGCGCTTACAAGTGGGGCTCAGTGGTCCCGGACGAGTGGATGGTATTCGGGGCCCACTTCGACGTCGCGCCTCCAGCTAACGCTGTCCTACTAGACCCCCACATCGTAGGCTTCCGAACGTACGGGACCAGGGCAGGCGCATATGACAATTCAGCTGGAACCGCAATGGTCATGGAAACCGCAAGGGCGCTCTCGGACTTCGACACCAGGAGGACCATGGTGTTCTGCCTGTGGTCCGGCGAGGAGGGCGGAAAGCGAGGATCCGACTATTGGACCGAGTACTACGTGAAGGAAGACAACCCCCAAGTGACGGTGATGAACTACATCAACCTCGATATGGCTGGGGTCAATTGGCCGGGAGGGGGTGGCGCCCCCCATGGGGACCCCGATCCCGAGATAGACGAGGACGGGTATCCGAAGGACAGCGAGGTCTGGCCCCTGAGGGTATACATCGGGCCTGGGCCGAATCATGATCAGATTGATCAGCCTGGGATGGTCGGTCTCTCGAACTGGATAGGAGCAGACGCACTCGGCCTCGAGGAGCAGATGGGGACGCTTGTCGGTACGAACTACTCGGCTGACACCTGGAAGACGGATGTCTGGCTGGACATGGACAGGCCGGAGGTTATCGTGTACGAGGACACAACGGCCAGGAGCGATCACGCCAGCTTCCAGGACAACCTCGGCACAGTCACTGTTGGGTTCGGAGGCCTCGTTGATGGGTACTGGTGCTACCACCAGGTATGCGACACTCTAGAGGAGATGGAGGAATGGATGGATACCACCGGCAAGGGGTACGGCGAGGAAAACACAGGGGTGGCCAACGTAGTTAACAGCCTCGACATGATAACTTGGTGGGCCCTCATGACCTTCTTCCACTGCGACGAGGTGCCTGTCTTCAACTCGCTGAGTTAGAGTTTCTTTCGTGGGTTCAGAATGTCTTCGGGAAAGTACGGTGATGGCAAATTTGCGTGGGACTTGTCAGATTGGGGAAGGCCTCTCGCTCGGTTCGCGGCAACGATCCTTAGGGAAAGAAGGGTAAGTGTGCTGATGGTTACCAACACTCATCTGCTTATGTCCATCTTGGGTGCTTTCCTGATTATCAATAGCCAAGTTGTGGAGGGGTGTGCCTTGCTCGTACTCAAAGGCGTGGTTGACGCTGTCGACGGCGAGCTCGCCAGGATTAGAGAGCGCCCCTCCCATGTCGGGAGGTATTGGGACACAATTGCGGATACGATAGGCCTGGGGTTCGTTATGTACGCATTCGGGCATCACCTGGGCTGGGAGGCTCTGTATACTGCTGGTATCGTTCTGGCTGTTCTGCTTCAATACTCTCTGTTCAATCACTTTTCTGTGATGATTAGAAGCCTTGGGGAGGGGGGAACCATCAGCAGGGTTGACGAGTGGGAAAGACCGGTTGCGAAGCCCTGGGAGAAGCAGAGTCATGTCGACTTGCTGCATACGGTGTACTTGGTTGGATTTTCGTGGCAGGACCGTTTGGTCAATTCCATAACTGGCAAGACCCGTCTGGGATATTCGTTCCAGCTCACTGCATCGTCATTGCTTGGTTACGGGTTCCAATCGTTGGTCGTACTTTCCCTGAGCCTTACTAACAATCTGGAGTTTCTGGACGAGCTGATACTGTATGCAAACAGTTCTGTGGCGCTTGTCGTAGTAGTTGCCAGTCACTTTCGCTGGACTGCCTGAGAAATAACTAGTGATTCCTGCTGAAATCCGATAGGAAATCCCACATTAGCTCGGGGGTTTGGATACCCTCTATTTCATCTGGCCAGTTATGATCATTGAGCTCGAGGCCGTAGTGCTCTATCCTGATGCCATCAATGCAGTCATCATGGACGATATGCTCAACGAAGAACCCGGAGTCCTCGCTCATTGACTGGCACCCGGACTTCTCGGCCCAGTAGTCGATGAGTGCCGGGACTTCACTCATGGTGCCAACGCCCTCGTGCTCGCCCTCCTTCCACTCCCAGTCGCTGTGATAGTAGATGATGTAATCCAGCTTGCCGTGGATGTGCATAACACCCATGCCAGCATCTAGATTACAGGATTCTGGGCTAACGGGCATGGTCCCAGCGAAAGAAGCGACCGCTGCAAACCTGTGGTTAATCTGGCATGCAATTTCATAGGTGAACATCGCCCCAAGAGAGTACCCGATCGCATAGAGCCTTGTCTGATCTACGCAGTAGGTCTGGGATAGCTGGCTAGCTATTTGCTCTGAGAAGTTGTTGTCGTCCCTGGAGGTTGCGGCCGTGTTGAGGTACCACTCCCCTTCGGCCGCAGTCCTGTCCTGCTCGGCTATGGCGTATGCCATGATGAACTTCTCCTGCTCACCGAGCTGATCGAACTGGTCTTGTTGGGCGAAGTCCTCCTGGGAGTCCGTGCCACCGTGGAAGGCGATTATCAAAGCTAGCTCCGTACCCGCCACCGAGCTAGGTACGGACAGCCTGAACATCCTCTCCACACCATCAACAAGGATGGTAGTGTCCTCTTGGATTAGAGGTTCAGAGGGCGATAGGCAGGGGTCTCTGGGGGTCGGGAGAAGTTCAGCTCCCCCGCCCCCTGTTGTTGCGGGGTCTCCGAGGCAACCGCTCATCGACCCCAATGAGAGTACGATAGCAAGGAGTAATCCATTGGAGCCGTTTCTCACGATTGACGCGTATGCTGCCCGAATAACAAGTTATCTTCAGTTTGGCCACCCTATGGGTAGGTGTATCTCGTTCCTCCTCATGAAGGGGAGGGTGGTTCCCGGATTGTCATACACAGCCAGTATCGGAGCTCCACATGCTGTCATCCCCGCTCCATGCACCAGGGACTCGAGCTTTGCCACCAGACGCCTTGCCTTTGAGGTGCGTGAGAATCCGGAGAACGATAGCACCGCTACGACATACTCGTCGACCTCGACTATCCGGACTCCCTCATCGTTGGGTCTGGGCAGGTCCTCCAGTGAATGCTCAGATGGCATCGTGAACGACATCATGGATCCCTCATCCGAGTCCCACATCTGTACCGGGGCAGTCATCGCTATCCTCTGGTTGGACTGGTTTCCTCCGAAGATATAGCCTGCGATACGCCTGAATCCACCGGAGCTACCGCTCCATCCTTTCCCGGAGGTCAGTAGCCTCGCTTGGATGGAGACAGAGTACCTCCTGACCTCGAATCCATCGTGTTCTCTGAGAACCTCATACTCCGGCTCTTCTGGGTCCGATGCCATGCTAATTCCTCACAATAGGCCCGAGAGGTATTTGGAGTTGAAGTAGAGTAGGCCTACGCAAATTATCATCCAAGTCCAGAAAATGCTATCGGACCATGTCTTGATCTTCCTGCCGTCAAGTGGCCCGAAGGGAAGCATGTTGAAGACTGCTAGGAAGGCATTGCCCCACATCCAAGGGGTGAGTATCATGGCCAGTATCGAAATCTCTCCCAACCCAACAAGTATTGCTACAAGACCCAACAACCAGAGTGCGACATTCGTAACCGGCCCCGCTAGTGCGATCTTCCCAAACTGGGACTTTGTAGTGTTACCTACCACCATTACCGCGCCTGGGGCCATGAACACTATCCCAGTCAGAGCGGCTAGAAAGACCCCGAACCTGAGGCCCCCTGGTGACGCTCTGAACTCGGCCCAGCACCCGTACTTCCTAGCGGAGAACTTGTGTGCGAGCTCATGGAGTACGAATGCCGGGGAGAGCGCGAGGAAGTAGATCACCCCCCAAATGACGAAGGCTCCGATATTGCCGATAGCACCGATGACGCCGTTTGTGGCCATGAATGCAAGCGCTATGGTGAAGGCCGTCGTAGCCTGTATGAGATGCTCGATCTCTGTCTGTGAGAAGTGCCATATCGATCCTTTGTGAACGTTGGAACTGATCGGCTGTTGCTCCTGGCCGAAGACCCTGAAGAACGGGTTGCCTCCTGCTGTAGATGAGAAAACGACTCTGACGTGCGGGTTTCGACGGCTTCCATCGTCCCTGGATGAGGAGTGGCTGGGGGGTGGTCTTCTGCTCTCTAGCTTGTCGAAGGGGTCCTCGTCTATCCACCAGGACCTCGGGTCCCTCTTCTCTGCCACGTTGAGTCGTAGGGATGGTGTCGTAATAATGCTCGTAGGGGCTCAGTCCTCGTCCAGCATCTCCCCTACCTCCTCAAGAAGGGCGTCCCAAGTGGGGACCTCCTTCCTCTTTCCTCCGTCGATAAGTGAGAGGAGCTCTTCCATCTCGTCAGGCTGTAGCTTGGTTCCCCACCAAGACGACTTCTGCCTCCTCTTGTCGAGTAGAGACGTCTTCTTCTGCCTCCTCTGTCTCTCGAACATCTCCTCGACCTCCTCTTGGGTTTTGGCTGAGACCGTTCCCTGGTGCTGTGAAATCAGGGTGACGTAGTGGAGCATCAGCTCGCCATGCTCGGTGTCGTCGATGTACTTAGCAGGAGATGCCAGCATCGTCACTAGCTCCCTGGACAGCCTGTCTGCCTTCGAGGTTGCCTGACCTGACATCCTGTCCCTTGCTCTCGTGTGCGCCGCGATGCACGACCTGCATCGGGAGGATCCGGTCACATCGGGGGCGTCGCAGGTCAGGCAGCATATCGAGAACCCCATCTGCTCCATGGCCCTACGAGGCATCGACATGGGCTACCCTGCTCGTCCTCAGACATGAACCTACTGAGGCTGTGGCACCGACAGTATCGCCTCAGGGCCCCTCTCAACAGTTGGGGCCTCGAATACGGAAAGGGAGGGTAGTATGTGCACTGTGCACGCATTTCCACAAGCGGGAGCCAGATAGTCCTCGCCCTGATCGCTGAAGATGAATCTGAGTCCGTTACCCGCGGGGAGTATCGCATCAATGCCCTGGAACTCCATCATCATGGTTATCTGTTGCCCGGGGATTACAGTCTGGGGCTCGTAGCCTCCCTCATGATACCTCACATCCATGGTCGCGTGACCCAAGCGCATTCCAGTCACGGCATCCTGCATCTCGATGAAGACCTGCCCGCCATCGAATGTCGGTACGGCTGAGAGGTGCAGAGTTGGCAGGCCAGCTATGTGAATATCCCTTCCCTCGTTGATGTCTGGGCATTCGACGGTAACCGTCTGCCCTCCTCCGACCACCGATAGTCCTCCTCCAACGAAGGCTCCGTCATTACCGCAGTCGCTCAGATCCAGCGTGAAGGGCTCCCTATCTGCAGGTGGCCATGTCTCCTCGATCCTCCACTGGCCGTCGTTCCTCTGTATCTGAGCATCCAGGCTCGGCTTCGGACCCCTCTCTTGGAGGTAGTACTCGAACCACTCGAACAGGTCCTGACCCCAGTCCCACCTTGTCATGTTCTCGAGTGCCTCGAATCCATATCCCGGATCAACCCCCTCGTGGCTGTTGACTTGGTCTGGGTAGTGGTGGCCCCACTGTCCTAGTATCCCCCTGACCTCGAAGCCAGCGTCGACGTATGTCTGGTACCAATTTGTGCCCGGAGGGCCCCCAAACACCTGATGCGGGTCCACGTTCCAGTCCTGCATGCCCTGTACCCAGTAGATGCTTCCATTCCAGTTGAGGAGTGCCTTGTCTATGTGGCTCCTCTCGTCGTAGTAGTTCTGCATGTAGGGGTCCATCTCACCTCCGACATAGGTGACTGGTCCCGCGAATATGCCCTCTAGGATGTCCGGACAGATGTTATCTAGGTCGTCCTCGTTGTAGTCGACTGTGCTGGAGAAGTAGTTCATGTGCATGATCTGGGATCTGGCCTCGGCACTGCCATTCTTGTAAAGCAGTGGGTGCAAGGCAGTGGTGCCTGACATCGGGACTATCGTCTTCAGGTACTCGCTCCCCATTGCCGCAGCCTCCCATTGGGTAGCTCCCTCGTAGGACTTGCCGTATAGGCCCACGTTACCATTGCTCCAGTTCTGGGTACCCAGCCACTCGACAGCGGCGTGGATGCCCAGGCCCTCGCCTGCCCCCCTGTAATCGAAGCACCCACTGCTCTCCTCAGTGCCGAACACAGCCACCTGCGCGAAGGCGTAGCCGTGGGGTACGAAGTTCTCGAAGATGAACTCCCCTCTCGCCGCGCCCACGATGTTAGTGGGTGTGGACTCGGACCCTTGGATGCCGTAGGAGAAGTACGGTGAGATCACCGCTATCACCGGTACCTTGTCGCCCCCGATGGTATTGCTGGGGAGCCAGTATGACAAATGGACCGTCGATTGCGCGGGTCCTGTTTCCCATACATCGCTGGTGTCGACGTCGATGAAGGCCTCCTGTACCTCGAGTGCGCTGTAAGGGCCTGGCTCCAGCAGAAGACTGTAGGAGCCCGAGGTGTCCCACTCCATGGTGTGCCTGTCCCATATTGACGGGTACTGTGTCTCGTTTGTGCTGGAATTAGTCTCTGGCTCATCCGGGAAGATACACCCAGAAAGCAGGGCCGAGAGGAACAACGCGACTATCCCAACCGGTCGGACCATGTTGCCCATGGCTTTTGGGTGTCGGCTCCTGCTTCAAAACCTGTGTATGGCTGGACGGTTTCTTAAGAAGGGACAAAGGATATACGAAAATGCCTCGGCACTGCTAATACGATGTTCCAACGCTTAGTGGCAGGGATGGCAGTGAATCTTGTTCTGAGTCTGATACCTCAGAGGGTGAGGAGCGTTATCGGTGGCCTGATAATGGCGGTGGGCGGTCTACTGCTCCTGTTGGGCCTGGCTATCGTTGTCGTAATATCTGAGGATGCGGCATTCTTCCTCGGAGCGTGTGTTGGAATAGTTGGTTTTTTCATATCGGGGATTGGTTGGTGGATACGCAGTGTTGGGCCCTACGAATCGCTCGGCGAGTCAGTTGCTAATGCAGTGATTGATATTTGATACGGGCATTAGTGAAAGTATGGTGCGCGGAATGGTCATGCCGATTTGGTACCACCCCCTCTACACGGAGGGGATCTCCGAGGGGGCTCGGTTTCCGCGTGAAAGATACAGGATCTTGCGTGAGCGACTCAAGGCACTTGAGGAGGAGGGGTCAGTCATCATCGAATGCCCCGAGCCTATTGGTCCGGAAGTTCTCAAGATTTCCCATGAAGAGAGCTATGTGGACCGCTTCCTGGAGGGGGCCCTCACTCAGGCTGAGATCCGAAGGATCGGCCTGCAACCATGGACCGATAGTTTTGTGGAGAGGACGCTGAGAATAATGGGAGGGTCAGTTTCTGCCCTGGAGCACGTCTTGGTCCATGGTGGTCTGTCAGGCAACCTGGCAGGAGGTACGCATCATTCTCATCGGGGCTTTGGATCGGGGTACTGCGTCTTCAACGACCTGTCGGTCTGTGCCCTCTTGGCAAGGGACTATCATGGGTGCTCTCGAGTGGTGGTTCTGGACCTGGATGTACACCAGGGGGACGGCACCGCCTCCATCCTGGGAGAAGAGGAGGGGATCACGACAATATCTGTCCATTGCAAGCAGAACTTTCCTTTCAGAAAGGCGGAAAGTGACTACGACCTCGTTGTTGAGGCGGGCTCTGGGGATGATGAGTACCTATCGGTAATCGATGACGCTATGACGATAGTCGAGCGTTATGAGCCTGATGTCATCCTCTTTCAGGCCGGTGTCGACGGTCTCTCTGAGGATGCTTTGGGACGACTGGATGTCAGCAAGGAAGGGATGAGGTATAGGAACAAGAAAGTGTTCGACTACGTCCTGGACAGGCAAGTGCCCTGCGTGGTCTTCATGGGTGGAGGGTATTCGGACCCCATAGAACACACCGTGGATGCCCTGATGGACCTCTTCCGCGGGGCCGCCAATGTGAATTCCTTGCTTTCATGATGGTGTTTCATCAGCGGTTTAGCTCAGTAATGAGTCCTCTGGGGAGCTCGCTGTCGATCGTCATCCTCTTCCCGTTTGGGTGATCGAATGAAAGGGATGAGGCGTGGAGGCAGAGCCTGTTGACGCTGGCCTTCCCCCACCCATGCCTGGTATCCCCTGCCACTGGGCACCCGAGGTTTGCCATGTGGAGTCTGATCTGGGCTCTCCTACCTGTATCTATCTTGATTCTGATGAGCGAGTGGGCCTTCCCTGTTTCCTCGAGAGACCAGTGCGTGATGGCCTCCCTTCCCGCTCTCCTACCGGGCTCGACGAGCCTGACTCTCATGTCCCTGGTCTCCTGAATCCTGGCGTCCTCGGTTCCCGATTGCGCAGGGGGCTTTCCGTGTACCACAGCATGGTACACCCTCTCGACTGTCCTGCCCTTGAACTGGGACTGAAGCATGTCTCTGGTCTCGGGGCTCCTAGCGAGGATTAGGCAGCCGGAGGTCTCCCTGTCCAGCCTGTGGACGAGCAATGCCCTAGTCCTGCCATTCTCCCATGCCCACTTGGCGGCCCTATCGAACATCGTGTCCGCCTCCCCCCTGTCTGTGGCCACGGATAGCAACCCATGTGGCTTGTCGACCACTATCACCTCCGAGTCAGAGTAGAGTACCGTTGGCTCGGGTATGCTGGCAGGTGGCTTGGGGGGGTCGTCCCCATCGAGGCGGGAGAGGACGACGATAGTTGCCCCGGGGACCACCCTCTGGCGTGGGTGCTCGCCCCTGATTCCGTCGATCCTCGTCCTTCCCTGCGATATCATCCTCCTCAGGGAGTTCTTCTTCGCCCCGGGGTGAATCGCGGACAGGGCCTCGATGAGTGTGCACCCCTCTTCGACGGTGATCGATGGATCGGGCATCAGTCCTCCCACCATTTCTTGCTTGCCGGGGCTATGTCGAAGTCCTCCCGGCTATGCAGGGTAAAGCCCCCATCGGAGAATGCGCGTATGCTCACTGACCCATTGCGCCTCGCGGGGAACGATGCGTCGTTGACATCGATGTCCCTCAGCCACTTCCACCTCTCTCCTTCCTCTCCGTGGTCCTCGTCTTCGGCACCGAACGGGTAAATCCCAACCCATGCAGAGCTGCTACCTGGGGGGTCATTGATTCTGAATCGAACCGGTTTCCCCTCTATCGCCTCCAGCACCTCGATCGAAGGGTCCTTGCGTTCCTTGGGAGAAGTGGCGGGCCTGTCCTTGAACGCCTTTCGGATGATACCCAGACCAACGAGGGATAGCGAGCCGATTCCAGACATGATTGAGCCAGCTATTGTCAATCCTATGGATTCCACAACTTTCTCTGCATCCTGTATCCACATTGGAATAGGGTACGAATCATCGTTTCTAGAGGCTGAAATATCGGTGTAGCCTGCCATACAGCCGTAACAGGCCCGACCGAGCTTCACCAGATTTTCCCCTTTCTGCTCGGGCCATACATTTGCATCGCACCCGCTTCCGTCATGGGCGATTTCAAGTTCGAACGCCTGCCTCGTTTGGTCTGCATCATTCTGCTTCGCCCGTGACGTCCACGGGTCGCTCATCCATAGGCCCGAATGAGTGGCGTTCACAGTCACACTCTCACAGTAATCGTGTATCCCGTTATTATCGAAGTCCCCCGGTACCGCATCGATGAAAATGATGAACCCCTGATCGCCCATTCCGTCTGCATCGGTAATCCACAAACGAGCAGATGGAGTTTCCTCGTGGTGGAGAGTTTCGGCTGTAATAGCCCCAATGATGAGCATGGCTACGCCGGGGATCAGGAGTAATACGGCGAACACAATCCCCACCCAGGTCCACCTTGGAGCGGGCTTGCCGGTTTCCGCATGGGATTTGGCCCACGAAGAGATGAGAGTAAGGGAAGCGCCCACTAACAGAAATCCACCTATGCCGAACATTATCGCACCCGGAATGATCATTCCGAGATTCTCCTCGCCCGCTGGGCCTTGCCCCCCTATGAAAAGTGGTAAACCGATGCCGAACAGGAACATGCCAGTCACGAATGCGGTGATCACCAGACGCTTGTTCGGTCGTGCACGCGCCCGTCCTGTTGCGGCATGTTTCGGCTTGACTGCGAAGTCCTTTCTTTCGTGTAACCTGTATCCGCCATCTGAGAATACGCGTATGCTCCAATTGCCTTCGTATTTCTCGGACAATGATGCGTTGTTCAGGTCTAAGTCCCTGAGCCATTCCCATTGCTGCTTCTGCTTCCCAATTTCCTGGTCACTCGAACTTGGGTGATAGATTCCAACCCAGGCATCGTTGCTGCTTGGAGGGTTGTTGATTCTGAAACGAACCGGCTTGCCCACTACTGCTTCCAAAATCTCAATCCCGTTGGTCGCCTGAGTTGTATGGGGAGTAGTCGAAGCTCCCGCAGGAATGGGGAACTCGCCGCGTGGCTTGTTGTGCGTGGCATCATCACTGCATCGGAAGAGTCCTGTACCACCTGGCTGCTCGAAGAATGCCGCGTCTTTCGGCGCGCCACCGCCTCTATCGTTCCATATCTGTCCACCCAAGGGTTGCCTGCTCGGGCTGAGGCAGGCCAGCGCTACACAGACCACGTCCTTGTGTGATGGCGGGGTTTCGCTAGTTGTCCCCACGTCACCAAGTGACACGTAACCCGCTGGCGGGATAGGGCGCCAGCACCAGAAGCGACGCCTGCCGCGTTCCTGCCACCATACTAGATCGAACCTTTCGGGCGGTGCGATGACTCTACCACCAGCACGAATGACCAGTGTCGAGAAGGTTGGACGTGAGTGCCCGTTCTTGGCGGTCATACCGATCAAATGGCACCCTGCAGGAACGCGCGGCCTCCAGACAGAGACGTCTTGGTTTGCGCCGGAACCACTGTCGTTCCATACCTCATCGTACTCACTTACGGGGACGAATTCGAACTTCTCCTCCGCTGAAATCGTCTCGGTTGAGTGGATTTTAAGCTCCGAGTGGATGGTGAAATCTTTTCGTTCGGCCAGAGTGTATCCGCCGTCTGAAAAGACGCGTATGCTCCAATCGCCTTCTGCCCACCCCCCGTTTGATAGCGAAACGTTGTTCACGTCGATGTCCCTGATGTATTTCCAACGCTGGTTTTGCTCTCCGTGATCCTGATCGGGTGCGCCCGATGGGTAGATGCCGACCCAAGCATCATTGTGGTTTGGGGGGTTGTTGAGTTTGAAGCGGACGGGTTTGCCAGACACGGCTTCCAGCACCTGAATAGATTCACCTGAAGCAAACGTGGAGGAACGGTCGGTGTTGAGGTGCTGTTGAGTTTGAGTCGTAACGTCGGGCGGGTGATAGACTGTTGGTGCCGGGTGCTTGCCGCCTGGGGCACCCGGATGACCCCAGGCTTCGACATTTTCCCATACGCCTTCACGCGGGGGAACACCGATCTTTCCACCGGTATGCGCAGCATAGAGAACCCCTGCTCTTGAGATGATCATCCACTTCCTCCACTCCGGGCGTTGATGGTAAGGACCGGTGTCTTGGAAAGCGATGAAAATCTCGGGGTTCTGAGTATGCTGGTAATGGCCGGCGATAGTGCTGAAGTGTCTATTCTCATGTTTGCCGGGCAAGAACTCGTAGTTCCCGTTCACTTCCGGACTTCCGGCTTGGGCGACGATTACATACGAGGGCATAGGTGCTGTAATTGTTGCAGGTTGTTGTTGACCTGTAGCGCCCTGCTGCACGAACTGGATATCTTCCCAGCCGCCTCTTGGCGCATGGTCTCGGTTCCATTGTGCTGTGCCATTCTGCTGCGCACTCAGGTACTTCCCGTGACAGGACTTCAAACAGACTACATTGTCGCCACGGTCTTCGACCGTAAACTCCTCCCAGCCACCTGGTGGCGCCTCTCTGCGATTGATTTGTACACTACCGTCAGGCTGTGCTGAAAGGTACATGCCGTGTACGCCCTTGAGTGCAATCCTGCCATTTTGTCGCTGTTCTACTTGGAAGTATTCCCAGGTACTTGCATGGTCGCGGTTCCATTCCGCACGCCCGTCGGACTGGGCGCTCAGGTACTTGCCATGGACGCTTCTGAGTGCGATCTTCGCCCCCTCATGGATGTGCTCCATGGCACCTGACATGCCCCTAGCGGGCGTCGTCTGGATATGGCTCTTTTCGGTTCATGGAGAGAAACGGCGGTTTAAGGGGCACACGTTGTTCAACTATGATATGTCTGATTACGTAATGCCGGTATTGGTGGGCTTGTACGCTGCGTTCGCAATCGCAGTAATGGCCGTCACCCCCATCATGGCCTCCTGAGCTGGAGTCATTGGGAATACTTGAAGTGGACTTCAACCAAGCGATAGCCATAGTCGGGGCAATAGGCTCTCACTGGGTGCATAGGATGAGCGAAGATTCGCAGGAAGAAGGCGAGAGTTCTGTTAACGGGAACGAGGGAGGGAGCTCGTCGGCTAATTCTACGATCTTCTTGTTCTTCGAATTCTGGTTTTACTTGGTGATCATAGTGATCTTGGCCGGTTCCGGTCTTTGATACCGGGGGGCCTCACTCGGAGGTGGCCCGCGCCTCTCTGGTTTCACAGGACACCTCCTCGTCTTCCAATCTCAAGTTGTTCACTAGGTCTATGTAAGCGGTCATGGCGTCCTCCTTGCTCGTCCCTGAAATGGATGACCATGCATCGAACTTTATCCGGTCTCTGAATCTGATTGCGCTTGGCCTCCTTCCTGAAACATCCCCCTGAGTGGCTTGCTTGTAGTACGCGTAGACCTTCCTCACAGTCTCGTTGCTCATTCGCTTGTACAGCCTCTCAACTTTGGCTTGGGCGTCTAAGAACTCCTGCTCGTGCATGACAGTCTCATGTGAGGCGCTGGCTTTCAATTATATGACACCAGCGCCGCTCAGTTCCCTGAGTACGATCATTATGCATATTACGCTGATTATGATACCAATGGGGCCTCTTTTGATTTTGGAGGAGGGTCTGATGCCCAGGATTGGTTCGACCTTCGTCGCTAGTTCATCCTCTATCTCAGAGATTGGCTTCATGATTTGCCCTAGGGGAACCGGGATATGTAGGTGCTGGTTTGGCCTACTCACCGTATTATCTCTGATATCTCCTCGATGATATCGAAGTCGGGGTAGTACTTCACGTTCTGCCACACTATCTGGCCGTCCGGGCCCAGCACCTGAAGTGTCGGGGTTCTAGGATTCCCGAAGGCCTCGTCCAGAGGGACTGTGCTCGGCTCGCCCGTCTCAGCGTCCCAAGCCACTGCAGATGAGTAGGGGGTCAGCACGGGCCATGGTGAGTACTGCTCGGAAGACTCATTCCCAAAGACCTCGAAAAAGGACTCTCGGCTCTCGAAGCTTGGATACCTCTGGACGGTGATGACATTCGAGTCGTTGGATATCGTGCCATTGGCAATGGACTCCCTGATCATCTGGGTCCACTCATGGCAGCCACGGCATCCTGATGCGGCCCATAGGATGAGGGTGTTCTGGCCCGATGAGTTCTCCAGCACGTTGTACTCACTGTGCTGGTCCACGTCCCTATCAAGGGTCTGAGCCACTATGTTCATCCTGTTGAGTGAGGGAGTCTCAGCTTCCTCTTCCGCGTCGACATCCGGGGCATCGGTGATGCAACCGGCCATGGGTACCAGAAGGAGTATGGCGAGAGCTAGTGACCTCTTCATGGACGTATTGGGGGTTGAGAGCATCATAAAGAGTTGTTTTCACTTTCACTTGCGGTCGGACCCTCTCTCTGGAAGCATTAAGCCAGAGTTGCTCTGAGAAGCGCATCCTATGGGAAGAACAGTGCCTACTTGGAGAAACAGACTGGAGAGGAGAATAGAATACTGGAGGGACTTCAAAAGGGTCCTGAGGCCGGTTGAGAGAGACTCGTTGGAAGATCTTGCCTCCGCTGTGAGGCGCCGTTCCTCGGCCTGTGGCATGCTTCCACTCTCAGATGAGTTCGAGCCGATCGTTCTGGCCATGCTGATTGACATCAATGTCAGGCTTTCCTCCTTGGAGGAGGAGAACAGGGGTAATGAGTGAGGGGTGGATCCTGGATGCTCATCTGAGAAGTGGCTCAGACTTGGTCACGGTATGGGTGAAGGAGGATTCTGGCGCTGTCTCGGAGCACTCGTTCCGATGGTCGCCGGTGATTCATGTCTCTGGCAGACCCGAGTCTCTGCACGAGCTCGAGGTTTTCCTAACGGGAAGCGTCTGCCGCTCCTTGTTCGGCACTGTCAGTATCGCCAAGGAGAGTCGTCTGGTCAGCCATGGTTGCGATGGCCCCGTGGAAGTACTCTCAATCGGGGTGCCCCGTGCGTCTAGCTTGATGTCCATTGCGAGAGCCATAGCTGACAGGGGGGGCTGGGAGGAGTATGAGGTATTCTCGGTTGACCCGAAGCCTGCTCAGAGGTTCTTGTACGACATGGGAACACACCCCTTTGGGAGGGTTAGAATAGAGGGGGGGATGATTATTCCCCTCGATTCCAGGACTGCCGGGGGATGGGTGGTTCCAGAGGTCAAAATCGCCTTCCTATCCTTCGATCTGGGTGATGTAGCCAGTGGTGGCTGCATAAGGAGCGTAACGATATCCGAGGGGGATATCGAGGGGGAGGGCGGGGGCTTGAAGATCCAAATGACAGATGGGAGGAGCGTGGAGAGCTTCGTGAGCGAAGTGGAACGTGCAATGCAGTGGATCGACCCTGACATAGTTGTGACAGAGGGAGGGGACACCACGGGCCTCCCTGCTCTGATTTCCATGGCTTCCTCTGCAGGAGTCGAGGCAAGGCTCGGTAGGGAGAAGAGGGGGATTGTGGTGAGGAGGGATGCTGTAACCACGTGGAGCTATGGTAGGGTGGTGAGATCCGAGGCGTACCACGCTCTCGAGGGTCGGGTCCACATTGACGGAGGGTCCTCGTTCATATTCAAGGAAGGCGGGATAGAGGGGCTGTTCGAGATTTCCAGGATGTCAGGTATACCCTGTCAGGACCTGTCTCGGCTCTCCCCCGGTTCGGCGATATCGGCGATTCAGATCCGACAGTCGATGGAGGATGGGGTCCTAGTCCCATGGAAGAAGAATCGGCCAGAGGATATGAAAACAGGCAAGGAGATGGTAATGGCGGACAGAGGGGGGCTCTATCTGGATCCTCTCCCGGGCGTGCATGATAACGTGTATGAGCTGGACTTCTCCAGCCTCTTCCCCAGCATCATAGCCACGAGGAACATCAGTCCGGAGACGGTGAACTGCGGGTGTTGTGCACCGCCCCCAATCGGTAAGAGGTGCCGTCCTCTCCCACTATGCCATGAGGATCTCGCAACGGAGCTAGGCCAGAGGAGAGGGCATAACGAGGGGATGGCGGTCCCAGAACTGGGTTACCACACCTGCCTGAAGAGGCATGGTTTCCTAGGGAGAGTGGTTTCTCCTATAATCAAGATGAGGGCCGAGCTGAAGAGGAAGGTTTTGGCTAAGGGAGACGCATGGGACAGGAGGCAGAATGCCCTGAAGTGGTTGCTTGTGACTTGCTTCGGGTACACTGGTTACAGGAATGCGAGGTTCGGTCGGATAGAGTGCCATGAGGCGATATGCTCCTGGTCGAGGGAAATTCTGCTGGAGGCGAAGGACGCCGCCGAGGCAGAGGGATGGATATGCCTTCATGCGATTGTCGACTCAATATGGCTGAAGGACGGTCTGGACCGTGATGAGGGGGAGCGGGCGAGGTCGATTGATCGGCTTCTGCTTGGGATAGAGGGGGCATCAGGAATACCCATAGAGCTGGAAGACGTTTACGACTGGATTGCCTTCGTCCCCAACAGAACAACTGGTTCTTCATCCCTGACGAAGTACTTCGCACACGGGGAGAGGGGATGGAAGATTAGGGGGATTGAGCTTCGGCAGCACTCCACCTGTCAGTGGATAACGGATATGCAGATGAGGGTTCTTTCAGAGCTTAATGAGAGGGGGCATGTGAAAGGGGTGGAGTCGTCATTGAGGTACTACAGGAAGGAGGTGTCAAGGATGAGGGGGGGCTCTGTACCACTGTCCGATCTAATCATATCTAGGCGAGTGAGAAGCGAGCTCCAAGACTACAAGGTGCTGAATCTAACGGCTGCTGCCCTGATGAGGGAGAAGAAGGTCAGCTCGACCACGCCCCCCGGGAGGAAGGTCCGGTTCGCTGTTGTGGGAAGGGAGCGCGCCTTGCCCCATGATCGTGTCAGAATGAGGTTTGAGATCCTCAGCAGGAGAGAGAGTGCCAAGGGAGAGCGTGGCGATCCGGAATATTACCTCGGCCTTGCCTCTCGGGCTATATTCTCCATCCTGTCTCCGTTTGGCGTATCGATGGATGACCTGCAAACAGATTCACTAAAGCAGGTCCGTCTGGACATTAGAGTCTAGAGGAATTCGGTCAATCTCTGGGTTTCACCACCAGGCGTCGAGCTCTTCTCGTTTGACAACGGTAGCTCTAGAAAGTCGTCGCAGGATTTCCTCAATAGATTCCTCACCTTTGGCGGAGTGGGCGGATTGTTCCCCCTATCTATCGTGATGAGGACAGCGAGGCGTCTGATCCTCGATATTCTCCTAATCCTTCGGAGGGTGTTGCGGAGGAGCATGTTGCCCTCCACTGTGCCCAGCTGTGTGTCCAGGAACATTGAGTGGGCGCTTGTCACTATCAACAGGCTTTCCTCTTCCAGTGTGTCCCTCTCATCTCTTGGTCTCTCCATCCTCCTGAATATCTCAGACATCTGATGGGCCGTAAAGGCCCGACAGGCGTTTAGTCTGTCCAAGTAGTCTATCGACTTCGACAAGGAGGGGGATGTAATTCTCGATGGGTCAAGCATTGAGCCTCCATCGACCCAGTAGACCTTTTTCCCTGTGGATATCTCCTGTGATGCGAGACTGTAGGCTATCTCCGCTGTCTGGTATCTACCGCCCTCCAGACATACCACTCTTGACCTCTCTACCAGGTCCTCTGGTGGAATCATATCCCTCACGAGTTGAGAATGGTAATTATTTTTTCAATGGGCCAACACCTAATGTGAAAGTGGACAGGTGGGTCTCGATAGCCCTACTCCTCTTCTGTTTCATTCCATATGGAGGCCCATACTGACATCGGGCTTCCGTCCACCATAGTCTCAGATCTCTTGTATATCCTCTCGGACCTCATTAGGGCTCTCTCCATCTCGTGGGGCTTGGTCTCATGCCCGTGCACTTCTCTCATGTGGCGGATTATCTCCCGGGTAGTGCAAGGGGAGGAGTCTACCCTCTTTCGTATTAGGCCGACTATCCTTCTGTACTCCCAGAGGTCTTCTGACCTTCTCAGTTAACCGCCTCCCTGAATGCCTCTAGGGCTTCGAGAGTTTCGAACTCCACGACTAAGGAGGATATCATGCCACATGCTTTGCACTCGTACTGTTGGCCTGTCTCGAACCCCATGTATGGGTATACATCCATGCTGAAGCAGGAGCCACAAGCTCTGTAGGTCACAAAATTGGTCTAATGGGCCTTTTATTGAATGCTTGTTCGGCTTTTCACTTTGGAATGAGGGTGGCTCCAGTCTCAGTCCTGATGATCTTGCCGTCCTGTAAAATGTGGACGGCCATCACTGCCTCTGTGGTACCGTCCGGGAAGTCCATGACGGAGTGCTCGACCAGGACCTCATCGTTCTCGTAGACGCATCGTGCATCACGGATGACGACCTTCTCGTTGGCCATCATCATCTTCATCATCTCTACCACCTGCTCTCTGTGCATCGACGTTCCTGTTTGATGCCTGACGAACTCGTAGTCCTCATGGAACAGGTCGGTGTACATACCCGCGTCTTTCTCTTCTAGTGCCTTGGATAATATATCGTAGAGGGCCATGGTGGTCTGATGGTGGGTCGGGATTTAATTTGGCTGTATCGCCAGTCTCTGAGCGGTTTCTAGCAGTGACTCGCCATCATGACGTAATGAACGAACGTATCTGGGTATTCGCTCATCACTACTCTGAAGATCCATTAAGTCGCCCACCCACTCCAACGGCTCGTCCAGCTTAAGGTCGGACCCCGGGGGAAAGCACCGCCACACTGAGCAATGGTCTCCATCGGTTGAGGTTGTTTGTAAGACCCATGGGAGCTTCGGCAGTGGATCCTCGCAGGAGATGTCATTCTGGATGCATGTTACCACCCAGCACTTGCCGGAGGAGTGGGGTATTCCCGCCTCATTCAGGAATTCCAGAACATCGTCACTCTCCGCGCCCGGCTGTAGCCAGATGAATGGGGCATTCCTATTGGCGACCACCCACTTCCTCAGCAAACCAAGGGTGCGCTCTGGTGAGAGGAATATAACGAACAGCTCGGGGTCGACTGATGCCCATGGATTGGGAAGTATCGGGACCCCTTGTATGGTGCTTCCCGCATCTCTCGGGTGAACCGGGACCATTCTGTACCCCCTTCCTTTCATGTCTATGAAGGCCCTGTGCGCAGGCCTCTCCCGATTCAGGCCAGCGCCTATAACGTGCACGGACTTAGTATGTCTTAGGAATGATATGTCGCTCATGTTACTCCCCTATTCTAGAGCGTCTTTTGTTTGGCGATATGGAGGCCAGGGCCAGTGAAGCCAAACCGCTGAGGAGGGGATGAGGTAGGGTTCTCTCCTCGGTCTCCTCCTCCTCGACCACGCTTGGCTCCTCCTCTTCTGTTGTGTTTACAGGCTCTACCGTTATTGACCCAACCATCCCCATGTCCTCATGTGGCTCACAGACGTACTCATATGTCCCGTTCATTCCGATTTCGAATGTGAAGATGTAATCGACGTTCCTGGAGGGCTCGCCTGAGTCAAACACCTCATTTGCCTCCACGGCGTTATGAGGGAGAAGTTCCCCACTCCAGAAGAATCTCACCGTCTCCCCTTCAGAAATGGTGACGTCCGAAGGGGAGAATCGGAGGTTAGTGGAGTCCACGGTAATCGTGGTAGCCAGCACGTGATCAGCCTCCTCTTGGTGGTGTTGGGCGTCTGGACCGATTGAGCCGGTAAGGAGGAACGCACAGATGATCAAGGACAGCGTAACGGGGCCTCTCATGGCCTTGACTCTGTTTCCCTTGTTTTGAATTGATGTTTCAAAGAGTGCCCGAAATTCCAGTTTCCCCCCCATATACTGCTCCGGGGCGTTACACGGCCCTCAACGTTCAAGAATGATAGCGATGATTCTGCAACCGTAGTATGTCTTCCAACCGGCCTGGTGCGAGTGAGGCCTCTCGAGGTCTGAGTGATCGACTTTCTGAGATCTCTCAGGAGCGTCTGGTCGAGGAAGTCATATCGGCGTGGGATGAGGTTAACTCGTCTGAGAGGGTGATCGCATCACTGAGGCAAAAAATAGGGGCTCTTGAGATGGAGTTGTCTGAGAAGGAGTCTGAGCAAGGCAGTAGGTTGAGCGAGGTTGAGCTGCAGGAGGCTCTACGGGTCTCAGAGTCGAGGGTCTCCCAGTTGCAGAGGAGCCTTGAGAACGAAAGAGCGAGGCGAAAAGTTCTGGAGGACTCCGGTGGCGAGGAGAGGCTTGCGGAGCTCAGGGAAGAAAATGCGAGGCTATTGAAGAGCGAGGAAGAACTGATGGTAATGGTCCTTGAGATGGAGGGGCGCATCGACAGGCTTGTTGACGCCTTGAGAAAGAGTGATTGACGGTGTTGAAATGATAACCAATTCGGACATAGAGAACGCTCAGCGCGAGTGGGGAGAGGGGATAGTCAGAATCGCTAGCTCATATCGGGATGGAGGAGATTACGTTGGGGTTGCCGAGAAGCACATTCATAGCCTATACGCGTATGGTTCGGGCCCAGTATTATTCAAGCCTACCATGGCATCAGAGGAGCAGTTTCGCCCGACATTCCAGAGTGCCTTGTCGTACTTTGTGGCGTCAAATAGCGAGTGCCTTGAGGACAGTGGCTTCGCCATAAAGGGGTGGACCAAGGTAAGATTCGAAAATGCTGGCGTCATAATCGATGGGATATACGCAATCGCAATGGGCAACTACTTCTTCACCGATCAGGGAGGATTGGAGACGAAGGTTGAGTATACCTTTGGGTACATTCAAGATGAGGAAGGAAGGCTCCGCATTCAGCTACACCACTCGTCAATACCCGCATCGACCTACTAGAGCAATACGACTAGTTAATCAAAAATTAAGAGTGCGATTCCTAATATCAGAATGGTCTCCGCTACCAGCCATAAAGCGGTAAAGGCGTACGAAGGCTTGTCCTGCGGGGTCAAACAGATCACTGGCCGGGCAGAGTGAACTCTCCAATATCTGTATTGCAGATTTCATCCATCTCATCTACGGTAATCAGGGGGGTGAGCCTCCCGTTGAAGGTGCCTGACGCCCCGACCGTCAGTGCGAGTTTTGCTGCTTTGGCACTCTCTGGTATGTCCATGATGCACATGAAGTCCGTCTCTCCATAGCACCAATAGTAGGCCTCGAGGGATCCTCCTAGGGACTTGGCTATCCTCTCGGCCTCGTCCCTACGCGCTGATCCCCCCTCTTCGAGGAGTCCGGCAACTCCCTTTTTTGTGTAGCTTCCCGAAAACATGTATTTGGGCATAATACTCTGGTGTCCTGATTCTCTTATTACGGTTCTCCCTTATTTTTTCATGATAAGGAGGCCTATTACGGCCCCGAGGAAGACAAGCTCGATCCTTTCATGTGTGCTTGGCCAGCTTAGGTACTCCAGTGCCGAGGGCTCCCACCCCCAATCTTGATTCATCCTAATTTCGTCTCGAAAGTCTTGGATCCTACATAGGATGTTCAATATTGCTAGAGATATCAAAGACCAACCCGAGGCGAGCTTTGCGCCTTCGGTCTTAATTGCGCCTAGGTAGTAGAGGCCGAGGACGAGGAGTATGGATACCGTCGTAATTGAGTAAATTAGAGAGTTACGCATGTCAGCGATTTCCCCGCCATACTCCAGCGAGTCGGCAATGTCAATCAGCTCCCCCAGGGAATAGGAGATTGTAGGGAGTATCAATAGAAGAAACAGTGACCCTATTGCTACATCGACTGGGCTTGTTTTTCTCCTTGGAGGCTCTCTTTTGCCAGTGGGTATTTCTAGCACGACTCTGTTAGTGAAGGCTCGGAGATAATGTTTGGGGGCTAATTCAGGTGTCCGTTCATCTCATCAATAAACTCCGTCAGAACTCTCTGAAGGTCTGTTACGTCGTCGAAGTCCTCTGAAAGGTTTCCTGTTATCACCCAGTCCGCGCCGGCTTCTGCCGCCCTCCTAGCAGTCCCGCCATCCCTGATTCCCCCACCCACGACGAGGGTGAGGTCGCATGATTCTCTTGCGACTCGTATCAGATCAGGGCTTACGGGGGTCTCAGCTCCACTTCCCGCCTCCAGATAGAACATCCTGAACCCATAGGCCTGTGCTGTCATCGCATAGGCAGCTACTCTTTCCATCTCTGTGGGCTGTATGAGGTTAGCCTCTCCTACCTCGCCCGCCTTCCCACCGGGCGCGCAAATGAGGTACCCCATCGGTATCGGAACGATTCCAGCCTTTGCTATGAACGGCGCTCCGGAGACCTGTTCCTCAATCAGGAAGCGTGGGTTGGTGCTATTCATGAGCATCATGAACGTAATTGCGTCGGCCGCCGGAGACAGTGCCGCCGCGCCTTGGGGGAAGAGGACCACGGGTACTTTCGAGGGATCCTCCTCTGCTCCTGCGTCCTGTGTAGCTGCCCACGTAACAAGCTCGAGTGCTTCCTGTATAGCGACAACTGTGTCGTGTACATTCACCATGTCTGTGTCGGAGGAACCCCCGACGAGGACCATCGAGCTCCCCGCTGCAACTGCGGCTAGACACCTCTTTGCCGCCATGTCCGGGGTTTGGTCTGCGGGGTCTATGAGGATAGCATGCCTGGTCCTCTGAGCCTTGGCGCAGACATACTCCATCGTCGCAGTTGCCGTGGTGGGCATGGATGCCCCTTGGTGGTTCAGCATCTAAGGATTCAGGTTCTGTGTTGGCCTATACCGAGATTAGCAAGCTTAGTCTCGGAAAGGGATATCTGGCGGGAAAGCTCGTTGCTCGGATCAGGCCCCTGCCACTGCATCACTTGAAGTGGGGATCTTGGGGTATCATCTCCTAACCACCAAATCTCATAGGTCCCATCCGGTCTCAATCCAGCGTAAGTTGCCCATTCAGGGGGTTTTGACACCACAGCACCATTCCAAAGAGGCCCTACAGTTTCATCAGTGGATACTATTTTATCAAAATCAACGGTGTGTTCAGTTCTCTCTCCTGGATATGAAAGGAGGACCCTCCCTTCTTCTGAGAGTACCTCATTCCTTCTCACCCCGGTGTGGATTTTTGCCCCACGATTGGAGAGGGAGATAGCAACAGCCTTCCTAAGCCAGCTGGACTTGATAGCTGTGTCTCCATCTCCTGGTTTATCGAAGCCAGCCTCGGATATCCAGTGTGGCCTTAGGAAGGGCCAGGGAGCTGAGGACAATAGACCAGGACCTTCTCCATACATCCCTATCTCGAAGGCCATGGAAATGAGGTCTATTTGGACATCCTCCTTCCTGTCCAGGATTTTGTGTGCAGTGATCAAGGAAGATAGCGTGCAATCCATGAAGAAGATTCTTTCAGACAAGGAGGGTTTCCTCCTTAATTTCTAAAGCATTAACGGGGCAGACCGGTATGCATAGATCGCAATGCGTGCATTTGTCCTCTGTTGGTATAGCAAGAATGCCCTCCAGCTCCAATGCGTCAAGAGGGCACACAGCTATGCATGCGGCACAACCGAAGCACCGCTCCACATCGACTACCATGACATGCCCGGGCCTCTTGGCCATATGCTACGGAGGGGTCTTCCTCTCTGAAGATTATCCATCGTCTGTGAGAGTCGATTAGACAGAAATAGAAGGAGTAGGTTAGGGGCCAACCCCCTTCTTTCCATTGGAACATATCTCAAGTGATTTCAGGTAGAGAAATCAATTAATATCGGCGATTCCAGCATACTCATTTAGCTATAAGTTTGGAGGTACATATTGGTTTTTGGACTTCCATTGGAAGATCTGGGATTGTTTTACCTCCAGTGGAAATGAGGGGGTACCCGTCCGGATACATCATGTAGGTCCCCCATTACAGAGAACCATGCTGTATAGGGCAGGCAGGACCAGCACGTACCCAGAGGAGCCTGTTGATTCCGGTATAAGATTCCATTTCCTTGGGGGTGCTGGGGAGGTAGGCAATGTGGGTTGCGTTATAGAGGATCAAAGTGGAACGAAAGTCCTCATGGACTATGGTTTGGCACCTACCAAGCCACCGAAGTACCCATCCGAAGCACCGTTGATAGATCACGCTATAATCACCCACAGTCACATAGATCATATCGGAATGGCACCCTGGCTGGTCGGCCACCATGGAACAACTCTTCACGGGAGCAGGCTGACATCTGGTCTCTCGGAAATAATGTGGCGAGACACATACAAGGTTTCCAGCATTGAGGGATACCCCCTCGCTTGGGACAGGAGGGACCTTGATGCGGCACTCGAAGCATGGCAAGAACATGATATGGGCGAGGAGTTCTCAATCGGTTCTTGGAATGCCAAGTTCCACGTCGCGGGTCATATCCCAGGGGCAGTCATGACCGAGATTGATGCTCTGGGCAAGAAGGTTCTCTGGACAGGTGACATGGACACTAGATCCAGCCCTAATGTCTCCGGCGCACTAGCCGTCCCTTGCGACATCCTCTGTCTGGAGGGAACATATGGTGGCAAATACCATCCCGACAGGTCCGAGGAGGAGGAAAGATTCGTCAAGAGAGTACTCGACGTCGTCTCCCGAGGCGGTGTGGCAATCATTCCCGCCTTCGCCTCTGGTCGGGGCCAGGATGTAATCAGGATACTCCACGAGGCAGCGCCACACCTCGAGGTGCATTATGATGGAATGGGGACAAGGGTAACACAGGTCTGGATGGATTGCCCTGAGCTAATTCATGAGCCAAAGTCACTGAGAAAGGCCTGGCACTGGTGCAGGAGAGTCAGAAGCAAGTCCGACAGGAAGAAGGCACTGGATGCAGACGTAATCGTAACAACCAGTGGTATGCTTGATGGGGGCCCGGCGATATGGTATGTCAACAGGCTCAGGCACAACCCGGCCAACGCAATACTGCTGACTGGTTACCAAGCCGAGGGTTCTGGTGGAAGGATGCTCCTTGATGAGAGGAAGCTTCCCATATACGGAAAGAAGACCCCAGTCGACCTCGAGGTAACTCAGTTCTCACTCTCCAATCACGCAGGTCACAAGGAGCTAGTTGAGTTCGCTCGTGCGTGCTCCCCTGAGCACGTCATAATCTTTCACGCGGACAGGGAACCCGCTATGGCTTTAGCAGCGGATCTGGAGCCTGATATGAAGGTGCATATCCCAGAAAATGGCGAATCAGTAGTAATTGAATGATTTTCTCCCTTCCGATTTGTTCATAGGCCCACCGTCCCATGGTCAAGGTAACGTAGGCTATGTACTACGCTGTTTGAAAAGAAAATAGGTGAGAAAAATGGAACAATTGGATAAGATATTTGGAGTGACAGAAGCGGGAAGCGACGTCGCCACCGAGATTAGAGCTGGTGGCGCGACCTTCCTCACTATGGCATACATCCTGCTGGTGAACCCCTCGATGTTAGCTGCAACAGGCATCCCGTTTAACGATGCGCTGTTCGCTACGTCGATTGCAGCTTTCATCGGATGTATGGCAATGGGGCTTTGGGCGAAATTACCTTTCGCTCTGGCGCCAGGAATGGGCCTGAACGCCTTCTTCGCGTTCACGGTCGCCGCGCCTTGGGCGATGGCAGTACCTTGGGACATAGCTCTCGCAGCAGTTCTGGTTCAGGGAGTTATCTTCCTCATCCTGTCCCTTCCACAGGTCGGTGTCAGGACCGCTATGATAAACGCGATCCCGACAGACCTCAAGATAGCCACTGGTGCTGGAATAGGGATGTTCCTCGCAATCATCGGCCTTAGAGAGATGGGATGGATCGCCCACGACAACGCAACACTTGTCACCCTTGGAGATACAGCAACCTTCACCTACGAGTCTGGTGAACTATGGGCAATGATTGGCCTGATTTCAATAGCCGTGATGATGGCGAGAGGAATCAAGGGAGCAATCATATTCGGCGTACTCGGAGCTTCCGTCGCCGGATGGGCACTATCCGTCAACGACCCATACAACGAGGGATACCCAGTAATCGCGTTCTGTATCGATGCAGCGGCGAACGACTGCGTGGTTAACGGTAACTTCGTAGCAGGGGTCCCCGGGGAGGGAACAGCCGAATGGCCTACTAAGATATTCGAATTCGTTGGTATGCCAACAGAGACACTTGGTGCTGCTATAGGGGCACTATCCCTCGAGACTGGAGTGGTCGATGCTATGACCGCTGACGGTGCGTATGCCAATAACCTGGAGTATGGCCTTGGGGGCTTCCTCTTGATCATGATCACCTTCCTGTTCGTCGACATCTTCGACACAGCTGGCACACTCTACTCAGTGGGTCGCCAAGCAGGATACGTGGATGAGAATGACGAGCTGATGAACTCAGACGAGGCCTTCATGTCCGACGCGGCCGCTACTGTAGTAGGTGCGCTAGTAGGAACAAGCACCACAACTACATACATCGAGTCAGCAGCCGGAATCGAGGAAGGCGGAAAGACTGGACTGGTCGCCGCTACAGTGGGTGTCCTGATGCTATCAGGCCTCTTCTTCGCGGATATCTTCGCCGCTATCCCACAGTACGCAATGGCATCGGCCCTTGTCGTAGTGGGTGCTATGATGATGCGCCAGGCAGCAGATATTGACTGGGGTAACAGCGATGTCGCCCTACCAGCCTTCGCCACCATGGTTCTCATGCCATTCACCTACTCGATCGCAGTAGGTATCGCATGGGGCGTAATCCTCTACACAGCAATAAAGGCAGGACAGCAGAAGTTCGATGAGATCAGCCCTGTAATGGGAGTTTTGACAATCCTACTGATACTGTACTACATCGGTCCAGGAGCCCAAACAGGCTTCGAGTGGCTGATCAACGACATACTCAGCCTCTGAGACCTGTCGCTTGCAAACGGGACCCGGGCCTTAGCCCGGTGTCCCTACCCGCGGAGCGTTTAGCATGGAAGATGACATCATCGATAGCCTATACGGCGCCATAAGAACCGTTCCTGACTTCCCCATCGAGGGCATCATGTTCCGCGACATCACACCAGTGCTCGCAGATGGCGAGCTACTCACCTCACTGGTGGATAGGATGATCGTGGACATGGATGCCCTCGATTGGCAACCAACACATATCGCTGGCCCAGAGAGTAGGGGCTTTATCTTCGGCTCGATGGTGGCTGAAAGGCTCGGAGTAGGGTTCGTCCCTATCAGGAAGCCAGGGAAACTGCCCCACGAGGTAATGAGTGAGGAGTACGACCTCGAGTACGGGTCAAACGCCCTGGAGATCCATTTAGACGCAGTCGGAGCCGGCGACAAGGTAGTGATTCTCGACGACCTTCTGGCAACAGGCGGAACAGTAGCGGCAACAGCGAATCTCTGTAAGCGCCTCGGTGCTGATGTTCTGGGCGCGATGTTCCTTATCGAGCTCGAGGGCCTAAATGGCGCAGAGAATACTGGTATTGACACTCACTCACTACTTTCTTTCCCAGCCTGACTGAAACCGGGGAATCGTGAAACTCATATGGGCATCCCTACTGGGTTGTCACATGCCACGCTTTGACGGGCTTGGAAACTGCGTGGTATGCGATGTCCCATGCACTGCCATGAACTACCTAGTCAACAATGGCAAGAAGTACTGCACCGGCTGTTGGGTCGAGAAGAATAACCCGTCCCACCCAGAACTTGAGAAAATCAAGGAGGAGGTTTCCTCCGCCGTTAGCGTCTGGAAGTGCCTCAAGTGGTATAGGACGGACCGCAAGCTACCCAATGGCCCATACTCCTTCAAGAAATAGACGCAGTGGAGCCGCTTTGTTCATGGACGTGGTACGCACGCACCCCCTCATCGAGGACACGGAATGACGACGAAACAGCTAGTCCATGTGTTCGAAGTTGCGTCAAAGGACATGGACGGCCTCACTGACGCGAGGGGCCAGAGCACGAAATCCATGCTGGCATCGGATGCTGGGATCGAGGTATCGGAGGTCAGGGTTATCCTAGGGTACCAAGTAAAAGGAGACCTTACCGAAGAAGAATGTCAGAGATGCCTCTACGACCTCTTCGCGGATCCTATTATCGAAAAGGCAACCTACGGAGAGCCCCTACTCTCTTCCTTTCAGGGCCCCCCCGATCTTGCCATACAAGTTGGGTTCAAGCCGGGTGTAACTGACAACTCTGCGCAGGCCGCTCTGGATGGCCTCACTACCATCTTCGAGCATCACGCAGACTCCGTCGTAGCCACCAACATGACATACGCTATATGGGGCACCGAGGACACTGATGCGAATAAGATAGCAAACGCGATACACAACCCCATGATCGAGAGGTGCTCGATCTCAATGAGAGAGCAATGCAAGTCGGCCGATTGGCCCTCACTCGACTTTCCAGAGATCCAAGCCTTGCCATATCTCAAGCCGGCGACAGTGAATCTCGAAGTCTCAGACGAGGAGCTACTGTCCATCAGTGAGAAGGGGTTGCTCGCACTCAACCTTGAGGAAATGCAAGCGATACAGCGACACTACAGGGATGAGGATGTTAGATTGGCGAGGGCCAAGCTAGGCCTCCCAGAAGCATCCCCGACAGACGCAGAGCTCGAATGCCTGGCGCAGACGTGGTCCGAACACTGCTCTCACAAGATTTTCGCGGCAAGAATTCATCATGTTGACAATGTAACCGGGGAGGACACCCAGATCAACTCCCTGTTCAAGACGCACATCATGCAACCGACCCTCGATATTCAGAAGCAGGTCGACTGGCTACTCAGCATTTTCCACGACAACTCAGGCGTTATAGCGTGGAACGAGGAATGGAGCCTCTGCATAAAGGCGGAGACACATAACTCCCCCAGTGCCCTCGACCCCTATGGAGGCGCGATAACCGGGATCGTCGGCGTCAACAGGGACATCGTGGGAACTGGCTTGGGTGCGAGGCCGATAGCGAACACAGACGTATTCTGCTTTGGCCCACCAGACTACAAGAAACAACTCCCAGAGGGGCTGTTCCACCCCTCGAGAGTATTCAGAGGCGTACATGCAGGAGTAAGGTCAGGAGGGAACGAATCAGGTATCCCAACAGTTAACGGCGCCATAGTTTTCGATGAGAGGTATATCGGTAAACCTCTGGTATATTGCGGAACCCTGGGGATAATGCCCAGGGAACTACCCGATGGAAGGCAGAGCCACATCAAGACGCCCGAGGCTGGAGACGTCGTTTACATGGTCGGAGGCAGGGTCGGCTACGACGGAATCCACGGAGCCACGTTCTCCAGCCTCGAGCTGACCGAGGAGAGCCCTAGCTCAGCAGTCCAGATAGGGGATCCGATAACACAGAAGAAAATGATAGACATGCTTCTCGAGGCAAGGGACGCGGGATTGATCCAAGTGATCACCGACAACGGGGCGGGAGGGCTGTCCAGCAGTGTCGGGGAGATGGCAGAGCTCACAGGAGGTGCTGACTTGGATCTCGGAGCAGTCCCACTCAAGCAGGCCGGCCTTTCCCCCTGGGAGATACTGGTCTCCGAGTCCCAAGAGAGAATGACCGTGGGGGTCAGACCCGGAGACGCCCACGCATTTGAGGAGCTAGCCAGGTTGCACGAGGTGGAGGCCACAGCCGTAGGGACCTTCACAGATTCTGGTGCCTTCGTCGTTAGCCACGGCGAAGACCCCGTAGCACACCTCCCAATCGAGTTCCTCCATGATGGTTGCCCACAGCTTAGGCTGGAGTCCGAGTGGACACCACCCGTCCATGAGCCAATAGCATTCCCAGTAGCAGATGCGAGGGAGATGGGAGACATCCTCAAACGAATTATGGCGAGGCCAAACGTAGCTAGCAAGGAGTGGTGGGTAAGGTCATATGACCACGAAGTGATAGCCCAATCAGTAATCAAACCATTCTGTGGTGTTAACAGGGACGCACCGGGCGATGCCGCCGTAATCGCCCCACTACAGGGCGGCACGCAAGGAGCCGTAATCTCGAACGGCATTGTTCCAAGGTACTCGGACATAGATGCATACGCCATGGCAGCCGCCTCTGTCGACGAGGCCCTGAGGAACGCAGTCTGCGTCGGTGTAGACCTGGACTTGATAGCAGGACTAGACAACTTCTGCTGGCCAGACCCAGTCGAATCGGCCAAGACACCAGATGGCAGATACAAGCTAGCTCAGCTGGTCAGAGCGAACCGCGCTATAGACGACGTATGCCGTGCATACAGGCTCCCATGCATCAGCGGGAAGGACTCCATGAAGAACGACGCCACGTTGGATGGGGAGAAAATCAGCGTCCCACCAACCATACTGTTCAGCCTAGTCGGAAACCACTCAGATGTCAGGAAGGCGGTCTCGTCCGATTTCAAGAAAGAGGGGGACTCGATATACCTCCTCGGTGAGACGCACCAGGAGCTGGGGGCCAGTGAGCTGGCATTCATGCTCAGGGACGAGGGCCAAGGGGGAATCGGGGGCTCCGTACCGGCCATCGACCCCTCCCGGAACCTAGCGATGTACAGGGCCTTGACGGGCGCCATGGCGAAGTCACTTGTTTCCAGCGCCCATGATTGCAGTGATGGAGGACTCGCCGTCGCCTTGGCTGAGTGCTGCTTCGGAGCAGACTCTGGGGCATCAATCGACTTGGGGCCTGTGATGAAAGATTCTGAGTCATTAGATAAGTGGGGGGCACTGTTTGGAGAGAGTCTAGGCAGGATCCTAGTCAGCGTCAAGCAGGAGCGCAGAGAGGAGTTCGAGATGGTGATGGGGGGTCATTCTTGTCACCATATCGGTTCGGTAACCGAGGGGGACGACATAATCTTCTCGAATACTGGGGAGGAGATACTTGTCACTTCCATGAGCGAGGTAAGGACCGCTTGGAAGCAAGCTCTTGATGGAGGCGGTGTCTGATGGAACAGAGGCCAAATGTCGCGGTCCTCTCTGGTTTCGGTATCAATTGCGAGACTGAGACCATGGCTGTATTCGAGATGGCCGGGGCCACATCAGAGCGCGTGCACATCAACAAACTCGTCAATGGCGAACTCTCCGTCTCTGACTATGACATCATGGCTATCCCAGGGGGGTTCTCCTTTGGGGATCACTTGGGTAGTGGCAGACTGATGGGTAACAGGCTTAGGTTCGGCATTAGGGAACAGGTGAGAGAGTTCGTGAAGTCCGGAAAGCCCGTTATCGGAATATGTAACGGGTTTCAGGTTCTAGTCAAGATGGGACTCCTCCCCGGTGACGAGGAGGTCTCCCTCACCCAGACTGCCTCACTGGCACTCAATGACAGTGGTCATTACGAGGACAGATGGGTCACCTTGGAGTTCGACCCCAGTAGCCCGTGTATATGGACAAAGGGACTCAAGAGGATGCGGGTGCCAGTAAGGCACGGAGAGGGAAAGTTCGTCACCGACAATAAAGAGCTCCTAGATATTTGGTCGGAAAAGGGGCAAATAGCAGTCAGGTACGTAGACCCCGAGACCAACTACCCGTCGATCTCAGACGAGGTTCTTCCATACCCTATATCCCCCAATCAGAGCTGGAGAAATATAGCAGGCGTCTGCGATCAGTCGGGCTTGGTCTTCGGCCTAATGCCCCACCCGGAGGCAAACCACTCGACATGGCTTGGTGCCACTTGGACCAGGGAGGACGTCGAACACGGAGAGGGAGAGGGAATGGCGATATTCAGGAACGCGGTAGACTACGTCTTGTCTGGGAAGTGACAGTGTCTAAGCTACCCGTAGGTATTGACGATGCATAGACAAATAGCACAGCACAATACAGCGACAGAACCTCGGTTTTTTGTATTGGGGGAATATCCTGATTACATGCCCGAAGGCCCCGAGATAAGGAGGGCCGCTGACAGGATAGCAAAGAGACTGGTGGGCCGGGAGATAGAGTCGATCGAGCTTCACTACCCCCCGATACGCGAGTTCCAGTCGGTTGTGTCGGACTCCCAGATAGTATCCGTTGCATCACGTGGTAAGGCAATGCTTACTAGGTTCGACTGCGACCTCTCGATGTACAGCCACAACCAGCTATACGGACGATGGACGGTAAACAGGAGAAGTACAGAGCTGAAATGGGGCAGAGCCCTACGTGCTGAGATGCTGACTGAAAGCCACGCAGTCAGGCTCTGGTCTGCTACTGACGTAGAGATAATTCCAACGTGCGACGAGGAGAGCCACCCATTCATCTCCAGGCTGGGCCCAGACGTCCTCGACGAATCATGCACGCCGGAACTAATAATGGAGATGCTTGGGGAGAAGAGGTACAGGAACAGGAAGGCATCCAACCTGATGCTGGACCAGTCCTTCTTGGCGGGTGTCGGGAACTACCTGAGGAGCGAGATACTCCACCAAGCGGGAGTTAACCCGCATGCCAAGCCGAGGGACCTCTCGGAAGAGAAGCGCTGGGCTTGGGCCGAGGAGGCAAAGCGCCTATGCACGATGTCCTACCAAACAGGCGGCCTGACTGTAACCAAGGATGTCGCGGAGGAGGGTAAGAAGAGGGGGGAGCGAAGGAGGTCATATCGACATGCGGTTTTTTGCAGGAACGGCCTGCAATGCCTCTCTTGTGGTACAGTGGTCTTGAGGGAGATAATTGGGGGCAGGAGGCTGGATTTCTGCCCGCAGTGCCAAAGCCAGTGAGTGGACCGAATGAAAGGACTGGCTCGGATAAGCCCTCAGCTCAGAAACGCCCTCGATTACGTCTTTGAAAAGCGGTCCAATTCCTAGAAGAACCCCATTTCTATGCCAGGTGGACCCGGCAGAACAATCCTCTCTTTTCTATGAGCCTCCACATTAGCACCCCACCCTGTGTTCTCGATTATACACCACTCATCCAATGTAGCCTGCACCTTCTCTCTATGCTTCATCAACCCTGAGTCTATCAGCCACCCGAGCCTTTGGAGATCCAACTCTATGGCCCTAATCCAGACCTTTGAGGGGAGCTCCTCTGCATGGAACACCTCTATCATTTCGAAGGACTCTGTCCCACCCGACACTGCATAATGGCCGACTTTTGGTCCTGGCTGGAACTGCCTATTCCCAACTGCAATTCTCTCGAAACATGCCCAACCTCTCAGTGGCTGGGCTCTCGACGACATCTCCACGACAAAGCCTGTTTCCATCGCCTCAGAAATTATACCATACCTATCTAGTAGATGTACTAAACCTGATGGCAGAAATTTTGGAGGTAGGTCTTCGTCCAACAACTCGTACGTGTTCCTGCCCCAGTGAAACTCCTCCTCACTAGGCTCATCCCGCTCTCCGGAAGTGCTCCTTATGACCGTCAATGTCCAACTTTGCCTTCCAATCGTGTTCGTGCCCATGCAACAACCTCCTCCCCATCGAGTACGTATTCATAGGAAACTTACCCTCCCTAAACCCCGGTTACTCAAAGGGAAAGTTACATTGTAATCGAGGGCATATCTACATTGTGCTGACAAACTTGTAGTCCGTGCCAAGAATGTAGACAAGAAGCACTCAAGAATGCTGTTGAATGTAGGGAAATCTATCGAGAAGCGAACACAGTAATCAGTACTTTATCCCGAACTTATCGTAGATGAATGACATCAGCCAAGCAGGCCCAATCATGAGATACTGCAAGTCCTCTAGGAAGGAGGGCTTTTGCCCCTCCACACGGTGTCCGTAGAATTGGGCCGCCCATGCCAGGATGAAAACAACGATGGATGACTGCCAGAGGGGAGGGTATCCGGATCCAAGGTAGGCTTCGTACGCATAGCAGGTCCCGACACAGAACAGGCACCACAGCATCATACCAACAGTGAGGGGGACCGACAAGCGCACATAGAACAAGAAAACCGGTATCAGCGCCAGTGTTGCAAGATTCCCCCACGGGCTAGCTACCACGTTTCCAGGGAGCGGAACGCTCCAAAGTAGTCCGACTATAGTCAGGAATATGAGCGGGACCGCTAACCAGTGAATCGTTTTGTTTAGTGTGTTCTGGTGGCTTTCCCCATATCCATCAAGCCAGTCTCGCATGGAGCGTGCCTCTGCCATGGCTGGGGCTATGCCTACCTGCATTTTACCTGTTCGTCAGGACGCTTACGATCACGGAGGATCGTTCTACGCCCCAAATGCCATCGCCACGATCGTGAAGGACGCGTACACCCCTACTAAGACCGGTATCAAAAACTGAGTCATAGGGGCACCGTACGTCGTCTTGCACTTAAAGGGCCGTTTCATGGCTGTCGTTGCCAGTCTCCAAAAACGCCCCCACTCTGTCGTATTTGTGTGATAGGCGACTTCAAGGACGGTCCGCACTTCTGACAACAGCCCAAATACCGAGCAATGCAGCTGTGAACCAAGCCACTTCCAGTATGAAGAACGCCCACTCGTCAATCAGATATGCCCTAACGGCAAGTAGCCCCGAGCCTAGCGCCATTAGGACTAGATAGAGACGCTCTTTGCTGTGCAATATTCCCCTAGTTTCGAGGACAAATGCGGTGAGAATCAGAATCATCCCAGCATAGGCAACCAGCTCACTGTGAGCGAGGCGAAACAGGGATTCAGCCATCTTACTCAGGTGCCCCACCACCTATGTGGTACCCACCCGAAGGAATCTGCTACATAGGCCATAAGAACCACTAGAATGGCATATGGAAAACCATCTACAGGGTGAACCCCCATCGCTAGAAGACCTACGAAGACGGCCACGAATCCGACGCTGTAACCAATCAACGAAGCAGGCCCCCAACCCCTGCGATAATCGTCGGAGTCGGGGACTGAGGCTCGATGGAATAGGGAATAGAACACGGCCGTGAAGAATAGGGAGAGAATGAATGCGTAGAAACTGCCTCCCATGAGAATGAACATCACGAGGAAAACCAGCAAGAACATGCCACCGATCTTGATCTTATCTTCATCACTCATCCACGGTTCTTTCACTTTGGAAGGATCACCCGCTCCATCAATGTCCCACCACTCGTCCTGAGGCCTGCCGTGCTCTACGCCAACCGGAATATCTCTCAAGTCCCACCACTCGTCCTCCGGCCTTCCTCTCTTTGCTCCCAGTGGAATGTACACCTCGCTCACAACTTCGTAGCCGATGGCGGGGTCATCCACTTCCGAACCCTGATCCGCTATCCCACCTTGGTAGTCATCGACGTCGCGTTTAAACAGATTCCAAATTGATCGAGGCAACCAAATTAATACCCCCCAAATTAGGAAAAGCGGTAGCATCAACCACATGATGGGTGTGGTTAATATGTGGAGTAAGGCGACTCCTGAGTTGATTTTCGACGGGTCGTCATAGAAAGGACGACTCATCCACCACTCTATCAAACCAGCCATGCTACCCCTCGCCAACTTCCCCTTTGGCAGCCCCTGTCCTCACCGTGTAGATGGCTCTTATCCTCCGAGGAATGGAAAAAACGCACCCTGGTCCTAAAGGTCCCACCACTCGCCCTCCGGCCTGTTGTGCTCTGCGCCGACGGGTAGGTCATCGACATCCCACCATAGATTCTCCGGCCCATCGTAGTCGGACTTTGTCGGAAAAATCCTATATTTCGGTCTGGGGGTTTGGGGCAACCCCTTGACAGGAGGGGGGATATCAGTAGGCTCTGACGAGGCAGGCTCTGGTGAGGCGGCTGAATCCTCCTTCTTCATGAGCCAAAATGGTAGGAATGGTAAAGCTAGTAGAGCGAGTGGTGGGAAAATGAATATCAGAAACAGGAGCAAACCTTTGAAAAAGCGCCCCGAAGACTCATCTTTGTCTTCAATCTCTTCCATGTCACTAAGGAATAAATTCCTGATTTTAAATTTCCTACGGCATTCAAATTCCAGCTATCGACTATCCGCTTGAATTAAATCGGGGCCCTAGGTCGCGGGTGATATGAAGGCATACAGGGCAACTGGTACATTCCGGTCGGGGAAGCACGATCAGCCATACACTCTAGACGTCGTAGCAAGCAGTGAGGAGGAGGTTAGGGAACTGGTCTATTCCAACTTCGGTAGCAGACACAGGGCCAAGAGAAGATTCGTGAACATAGACGGAATATCGGAGATAGACCCCTCAGAGTCCCAAGAGGCGAAGGTCATCGCCCACTTTCGCGACTAGAACAGGCTCTTACCGCTTACAACAAAGGTCCCAGAGCCGATGGCAACTAAACGACCAGAGTCCCCTCGGACCTCCATAGTCGTGACACACATACTGCTTCCAGCCCGAACGATGCTCCCAGTGGCGACAAGCCCCTCCTTGTTCGCGGGCTCTAGCAAGCGGACGGTGAACTCACTGGTGTTGATCCAGGTGTCGTACATAGTAGCGGCTGTGAACCAACCAGCATTGTCAATCATTGTGGCAATGACGCCCCCATGAGTATCCATAAGCCCGTGGCAGAGCCCCTCTTGGTAAGGCAGGTGGAAGACCGCCTGGCCACTGTCATTGTACGATAGGGCCAATCCAAACGTCTTCTTCATCGGGGCCGTGTCATACAACTCTCTCAGTGACGCCTGCTTGGCCCTTATCCCGGCTTTGTCCATACAGCATCTACGGCATATTCCTATTTCACCCCTCTGCTCGATTACTCGGTGAGAGAATAGGGCGACAACTCATTCCTCACGGCCTAAAATAGCTTTTTTTGGACTGAAACCCTTGCTCTTGCCTTTTCGGAGTTCAGCTTCCACATAGCTCCAGCTGTGCACCAAAGCGCCTCCTTAGCAACCCCCTCGAAGGACTTCTCATCTGCGTACTCGGTATCTACGGGTGTGGGGACAGCTGACCCAGCAACCTTCAGCCCGGAATCCTCGATGGCTTCGCTAGCTTCAATCGAGCTGGCGTGGATCACAGCTACAATCTCCGGGTTGTCGTCAAGGCCATTGCCCCCAGTGCTCCCCTTTGTGATTCTGGACACCCTATTACGGAGGTACATTGGCAGACTGTTCATTTCGAAACCAGACTCTTGTGGCTCCTCCCCGAGTCCCTCAACCCGGTGTACTCGAACCCCGTTGTCTCTAAGGACGTCGGCAATCATGCCCATCACGATACCCGGGCCTGCCACCAGCACGGCGCCCCCTCCCATCGTGACGTCCCTCCCAACGTGTGACTCGTACTTGGCCATATCCAGTCTCGAGGAGTGGGCATCGATGCTCCTCTGTCTCACAGTCCCCATAATCGGGGCACTTGGGTGGAACGGCCTGTCGAAGAGCCCGTGGCACCACTGGACCCCTGCGATAGAGGAGGGGTCCCTACCGTCTAGGGCGTACTTGTCGTTGAGCCTCTGAGCTATCTCAATCGAAGCCTCAAGCGTCGGAGTCCACTGGGGGAAAGCTTTCCCCCACGTCATTCTGAGATTATTGTGGAGCTCCCCATGCCAGAGCAGTGACCTCTGGCACAAGTTCCACAGAATACTGGGCGTCGTCGCGAACTCCAAGCTTAGCTCGGTTTGGGCACCCAGCCTCGGGTCGTCAGCGGTTTCATCCCACGAACTCAGAGCCCAGTCCGGTAGATTACAGGGGTCATACGGATCGGCAAGACTGGCCGCGTGGTGCCACGCGTGCTCACGGAAGATCAAGAGCTCGTCAAGGTACTTCTCGGAGGACTTGGTACCGATCGCTGAGGCCTCCCTGGCGACCATCATCGGCGAAACAAACCCGTAGTGGAACGCTGACGACATCCTTGACACCCCGGAAGCATCGGCGGCATTGTTCCTCCTCCTTGCATAGCTCCTGAGGTCCTTGTCTAGGAAGGCTTGCCATCTGGACAGGCCCGCCATCTCCCCCCCTCGTTCAGCCCAGACCGGGAAGACGGTCGGATCGATGGCGCACTCCCTGAGTAGGTCGAACCTTCTCGAAATACTCTCAACGTCCTTAACCACATCGACAGGCTCGAAGGGAAGCTCACCCAAGTACGGCTCGACCTCCACATCAACCTCCTCCCAGGCCTTCCCCAGAAGTCGCTTCCGAATCTTCTTCGTGGCGCTTCTAAACTTGAATGGTCTGTCCACGGACTTCCCATACAGCGTCATGGGGATGACACAGTGGCAGTCCACCTCGATCACAGGGCAATCGGCCTTGTCGGCAATTCCCCTGACCCAATCAGTCCAAGGAGGCAGAGGGAACAGGTCGGTAACTATGCAGCTTGCTGTTTCACCGAAGGCACGCATGGCGGATTGTCGATTACCATTCCTTGCGATATGAAGTACATACCTGAGGCCGAGGCCTTCGCAACCATGATGCAGATCAACAGCTCCATCCAGGAGCATGTTATGGTGCCTCAGAGACGCCCACGGGTACCTCTCATCCACTGCTTGGTAGACTAGCAGAGGCCGACCATGAAGGCTTGAAATCACCCTCCCGACGTCCAAGGCTGGATTTTCATGGACCCTCAAGGACGATTTCAACCAGACGACAACAGGCCCCTCCTTCTCTACCCTGCTCTCACGACCCAACACCCTTGCCCTGTCTTGAAGATGAGGGGGGAGCGAATCAATCACACTCGCCTCATCCCAATCACCGATTTATACCGATGTTTCAGGCAACATAACCCGATATCGTAACCCCTAGACGCGCAACGGTGAAAGAGGGGGCACTCAGCCACTAGCATCATGAAGAAGTCTGTGATGAGGCAGTATTGGCGGATTCAACAGAGCCAGACGCTCATTTCGATGGTGTTTTGGACCTCTACCCTAACCCTCTTGATATGGCCATATGTCAGATGGAGGATAGACCCCACAGAATCCCTCCTCGGCCTCCCAACGACCTACTGGGGCCTCGGGGGTATCGGGATAGGCGTCTTGCTAGCTGTACTTGCGATAGGCTGGGCCTACGACGTTTCCCTTGGCCTCTGGAGGGAGCACCTCACAATCGTCCAGGAGAGGAACCCCTTCACCACCTACAAAATCAACGTCCCATTCGGAATGATCCTAGCTCAGACGAATGCGATCCTCAGGAGGATGGACCCCGAAGACGAGGAGATTCAGAGGCACTGCGACTTCGTCGACAGATGGCTTGAGTGGAACTCCAAGCAGGAGATATGGGCTAGAACCGTATCGTCTCTTCATAACATAGTGGGCGAGGAAGACCCGTTCTTCTTCAACCTCTCAGAGGGTGCCAGGGCTGATCTGGAGAAGTCCTCCGAGGATATCCAGGACTTCTGAGGGTTGACAATGATCGACTTCGACGCGGTAACGGAGCTGGCAGTCGAAGCGGGCCACGCCATCATGGCAGTGTACAACAGGTCGGGAGACATCGACTTCGAGACAAAGAGCGACGAGTCCCCGTTGACGGAGGCGGACCTAGCGGCGAACGAGGTCATCACAAAGGGCCTGGTATCAATGACACCCGAAATCCCGATAGTATCAGAGGAAGGCAACGTCGGGGACCCTATGAAATCGCCATTTTGCTGGCTTGTCGATCCCCTCGATGGAACAAAGGAATTCATCAAGAAGAATGGAATGTTCACTGTGAACATCGCACTGATGAGGAGGAGAGGGGCAAGATGGTCTCCTATTTTTGGCGTCGTTCACGCCCCGGCGACAAGAACCACCTGGAGCGGGGGGACCACCATCCCATCTAGGAGAGACGGCCCCGAGGGGAACGGCCTGATAATGGTCAGCCCCTCGTCCAAAGACGAACCGACAAGGCTGGTGGCGAGCGGATCTCACAGGGGAGCCAAGGACGAGGAGTTCGCGGAGGCCGTCGGCAGGTACGAGCTAATCAGGATGGGCTCTTCACTGAAGGCGTGCGTAGTCGCAGAGGGGAAGGCCGACCTCTACCCACGTTTCGGACCCACGTCCTGCTGGGACATAGCAGCCGCTCACTCGGTCGTCATGGCGGCAGGGGGGGCGGTCGTTGGCCCCAGCGGTAAATCACTGGACTATAACCTGGTAGATGATGTTCTGAACCCATTCTTCCTGGTTACCTCGGACAACAGATGGGTTGAGACTTGGGTCGAGACCCAGTAGGCAGGGCGTTGAATGTTTACAGAGAAGAAGTGGCCCTGAGGCCTAGAAACAACTTATCCTCCTCCCGTCGCAGTGATATATACAACCTATCTCCGACAGTATCCAGAAGGGGACACCATGGGTAACAGGATAGTCTGGTTCACAGGGCTCTCAGGAGCCGGAAAGACGACCATAGCAATGGCAGCAGCAGATCGATTCGGATGCGAGGTGCTGGATGGGGACACCATTAGGGACTTCTTTGCAAACAAGGACTTCTCCAGGGAAGGCCGTGAGAGGCACCTCCTCGGTATAGCGAAAATGGCCAAGATGATGTCCAAGCACACAGACGTCCTCTGCTCGTTCATCACCCCCTACGAGGACGTCAGGGAGAAGATTCTCGAGATCCTCCCTGATGACGCAGTCATGGTCCACGTCTCCACTTCACTTGAGGTATGTGAGAACCGTGACGTCAAGGGCCTGTATGCCAAAGCGAGAACGGGTGAGATAGCTAACTTCACTGGCATCTCTGACCCCTTCGACGAGCCGAAATGCGCACATATCACCCTGGATTCTAGCGGTGCGGAGGGTGCGTCTGTGGATGACATGGTCGATCAGTTAGCACACCTCTTCGAGAAGCCCAAGGCGGTCCTTCTGCCGGGTAGGTGGCAACCTCTTCATGTCGGACACGAGTGGCTGATACAGAGGGAGCTGGACCAGGGTAAGAGGGTAGTCGTGGGGATAAGGGATACACCAGTCTCCGAATCAGACCCGTTCTCCACCGACGTCAGGAAGAGAATGATAGAGCACAGGTACTCTGATGAGGACGTCGAGGCATGGGTAATGCCTGATATAGAGGCGATATCCTACGGGCGCAAGGTCGGGTACGAGGTCCGTGAGGCGGACGATATTCCCCCAGAGATATTCGCGGTCTCCGCGACAGGCGTGAGAGGGGGCAACAAGGCCAACGTCTCGGAGAGGGTCATGAATTTCATGATCGAAGAGGGAATCTGGGACGGCGAATAGGACATTCAATGCCACCTTGGCAAACTCCTCTTCAGCATCAACAATTATCCTACTGAACCCCTCGGACCAGTCATGAGCGCTTGGGATAGCACCGGCCTGTCACCGAAGGACCAGCCGAGATTCGATTACGTCAACCGAGACCAGATCCCAGAGGAGCTCAAGGAGGTTTTTGACTCGATAGTAGGCTCCCAGAGAGGGGTAGGGACGCTTTCGAACGGGGCCCTCCCGGGCCCCTTCAACGGATGGATGTACACAGACCCCGAGATGGCGAGGGCCCTGGACGGCATAGGGATGGCCGTCCGTTCGAACACCTCCAATGTGCCGAAGACGATGAAGGAAGTCGCAATCTGTGTGATAGGGGCCCACTTCAGGAGCAACGTCGAGTTCTGGGCCCACAGCAGGATTGCCCTCGCTGCCGGGGTGAGGCAGGAGGTCCTGGACTCGATTTACAACTCTGAGAAGCCCTCGTTCTCTGACAACGAGGAGGAGCCGTTTCAGAAGGCGGCCTACGATATGGCCATGGAGTACCTAGATGGCTACAGGGTATCCGATGAGACCTACCAGACCGTGCTTGACCTCCTGGGGTCGGAGAAGGCAATGATTGAGCTGGTACTCGTTATGGGCCATTATATCGGTCTCGCAACTCAGCTGAACATCCTGAGGGTGCCAAATCCCGGAGACAGGCAGTTCTTTGAAAGCTGAGAGGTGGTGCTGCGTTGAGGGAAGTCGCTAGGTTACCAAGCTCTTCCCTGTCATTGGGGGGTGTGGTGATGGTTGAAATCCCCGAGAACGAGGACGGCCTGACAGCACTGGTACTCAGAACCAAAACCGGGGTCTACGGCTGGCTGAACGCGTGCCCACACGATGGCAGGAGACTCTGCCAAGATCCAGTGTACCTGCTCAACAGGAAGACGGGCCATATGCAATGCATGCACCATCAGGCAACATTCGACCCGGAGTCAGGCGTCTGCGACGACGGGCCATGTGAGGGGGACACGCTCAGAGAAATCAATACCATCGAAACAGACGGACAAATTATCGTACTCCTGTGATGTTAAATCTAAACCATCCGACAATTCTAAATCAGGATGCTGAGTATGATTAGCATGGTACAAGAGACCAGCCCCTCCCCTCCAACCGCAGCAGATATCATTCAGCTTGTGGATAGGGACCTAGATTTATTCGAGGCAATCAATGATGGAACCGAGAGCCATTTGGAGGGCGCAGAGGCCCTCCCTAAAGTAGAGCCCTTGACGAAGGCATGGGATGTCGCTTATGTCAGGTTCTCAGTACCAGATCTCGACCTGTACGAGAGATGGGTGGAAGATTTTGGCCTTAGGGTCGTTCACAGGGACGAAGAAACGATTTACTCCAGAGGGATAAGTGGAGATGGCTTCTGTCATGTTGCTCACAGGGGCCCTGCGAAGTTCCTTGGGTTTGCAATGGCTATGAAGGAAGAGAAAGATCTCCAAATCCTCTCTGAGAACATAGATGGTTGCAGTGAGGTACACGACATTCCGGGTATCGAGGGCGAGATTAGCGGAGGGAAGAGGGTCTCGTTCATAGACCCGGTTTGCAATCTTCTGATTGAGGCTGTCCACGGAAGGGAGATCGAAGCGCTCCCCCCGACAAGGGAGAGGGTGGAATACAATTACGGTGATAAGAGACACTACAATAGACCAGTCAACAAGCTACAGGACACTTCTGGCAATCGTGAGATGGACGGCAGAAATACGGTACACCCCGGCCCTCCAGACGTCCTAAAAATCGGGCACGTTGTCCTCTCGATTCCTGTCGGACCACACCACAAGATGATGGCTTTCATGATGGAGACCTTCGGCCTCCTCCCATCCGATAGCGTGTACATCGAGGCACCTAAGTCAGCAGAAGGGCACTCTATCAATCCACAAATGTTCGGCGCGCTTCAGAAGGCCGGCCCTTCTCCCCTCTATGAGGGGACGTTCGCTGAGGGCGAGGCAACATTTGCTTGCTTTTTCAGGTGCGATAGAGGGGAGATACCGACCGATCACCACACCTTTTTCATTCTCTCACTTTTGGATTCGAGAATGGCCCCCGATGGACAGCCCATCAACCCCCAACTCAGCCATGCCTCCTTCGAGGTTGCAAATCTCGATGACGTATGGCGTGGCCACATGCAGCTGAAGACCAAAGCTGAGTATCTGGATGAGAGGTACGAGATAGCCTGGGGGGTCGGTAGGCATGTCCTTGGGTCCCACATCTACGACTACTGGCACGACCCATATGGCCACGTGCACGAGCACATGTCCGATGGAGATAGAATGACGAGGTCCTTCGGCCAGAGGATTCACAAGATCAGCGGAATGGGACCCAATGGGCACAACCAGTGGGGGCCCACGGTAGCTGATTCTGGAATCAGGAATCTCGACGGACCAGCGGCCGCGAGCTTCTATCAGAATTTCGACTATGACACGCAACAATCCCTTGTGAATCGTGATTTATCTAACGTTCAAGAGCTAATTGATAGGATAAGGGATGTGTCTTGATAGAGAGAGACTATACCCTCCCAGACACTAACGGCGTTTCTTTTGAGGTAGACTATGTCGAAATCAAAGGGCATCACCACAGAATAGCTCGTGCAGGCAACCCAGAGGGCACCCCAGTCATCGTGATGATGGGCGTATTCGAAGACAGCCTGATGGACTCAAGGTGGCTTGTGGCTTCAATGGTGAACCACCCCAGAGGAGATGAATACCGATTCATAGTGGTGACCGTCCCGTTCCTGGAGGAATATACGAACATTCAGATTGACGGTAATACAATGTCCAAGTACGATGGAATGAAACCCCCGAACAGGATAGTCCCGATGAAGGGAACCAAGCCCGTTGATCCAAGGTTCGATCTCGAGAACTGCGCCTACACCCTCAAGAACATTCTAACCAAGGGCCTTGGCATCGAGAGAGCCCACTTCGTTGGTCATGACAGAGGCTGCATAATCATGGATAATATGCTTGCAGAGTTCCCCGAGCTCGCTATCAGCTACTCCAGGGGTTCTCAGGGGTGGACCAAGTTCGAGGAAGATTGGTATGATCTCACGGAGAAGGGAATCTTTCTTGGCCCCCCTCACAGGATAATGGCAACTGAGGCGTTCCCACCTCTGTTGGGTAGCGCGATCAGAGGTGGCGCCCCGTTCGGCTTTATCGCCCCCACATTCGCGATCGAGGGCTCCACGGCACCACCCGGTAGCGAGGCCAGAGAGAGATGGGAAGCCATCCAGTCCATGCCAAAGCAGACGAAGAAATTCTTCAAGCTCACTAGGCAGATGTTCCGCCAGACAGACTTCCTTGACGAGGGGAAGAGAAGAACCGATAGGTCCAGAGGATTCTGCATCCTAGACACTGACTTCCCAATGATGCAGTTTCAAGGATCTGATGAGATGCTCAGGGCCGAAGATATACCAGGGGCCAGAAAGATGCCTATCCTGAGGAAACTGAGAGGGCTTCTGGGAGGAGGGCACGTCACGGGTATCTTCAGAATCTTCAGGTTGAAGTTCCCCACCTACATCTTTGCTGATCTCCCAAATGATCACGGCGTTATCTCAAATCACACCGGAGATCAGCCATATTGGGGGAAGTGGAACTTCTGGCCCGATGATGTGGAAGACCTCCTTCCAGGAGGGGAGTTCCAAGACAGGGGCGACCCCCAGTGGAAGGAGAACCACGATAGGTACGTCACTGCCATGGCCGATGGACGCTACTCGACCTTACGGACGAAAGAGGGAGGGAGATTCTCCAGGTTTGTGATAGTGTCCGATGCCCTGCACTGGACCCATATCGAGAGGCCTGAAAATGTGGCATGGGCATGCATGGACTTCATAGCCGACTTCAGCTAGATGCGTTCTTTTCAGCCTCAGCGACCGTGGCTCTGACCGCTATCGCAGTATCTGGTGTGACTGATATACTGGTTATGCCACAATCTATCAGGAAGGGGGGGAACTCGTCTGGGAAGTCCGAAGGCGCCTGTCCGCAGATCCCTATCTCCAGCCCCCTGTCGTCGAACTTCCTGACAATCTCCCTGATCATTGACTTCACAGAGGGGGACCTTGCGTCCACCGGGTTCTGATACCCCTCCAAGTCATCCCTTGAGACCGCATATACCGTTTGCACCAAGTCGTTGGATCCTATCGAGCCCCCGGCAAGCTCCATCATATCGATGAACCTGTCAGCCTCAATGACGTTCGATGGCAACTCTACCATGACGAACAGATCGGTTCCGGAGGAGGGGCCAAGGCCATGCTCTTCGAGGAGGTCCTTCACCATCTCCCCCTCCTCAGGCGTTCGACAGAAAGGCACCATCAGCTGCAGGTTATCTAGGCCGTAATCGTTCTTAACGGCCTTCATCGCTGCCAACTCCATCTCGAATGCTGGCTTGAACTTCTCGTCGAGGTATCTAGATGCCCCCCTCCATGCGATCATGGGGTTCTCCTCCACAGGCTCGAAGATGGAGCCACCCAAGAGCTCTCGGTATTCGTTTGACTTGAAGTCCGAGAGTCTGACAAGGACTGGACGGGGATGGAATGCAGCGCAGATCAGCCCTACTCCCTCCCTGAGCTTGTCGATGAAGAGGCCGCGCTTGTCGTCGTAGGCCCATGCCCGCCTCTCCACCGCCTCCACCAAGGACTTGATGTCTGCCTCATCCGCGGCGCTGAACGCCTCCTGGTATCTCCGTATCCCATCCCCTAGGGTACCGCTCCTCAGGTACTCCCTCATCTCTTCGTGATGCGCGAAAGCTAGGGGATGTATCCCAAGCCCGGACGAGAGTATGAACTCGATCCTAGCCAGGCCCACGCCATCAACGGGGAGTCTGGAGTCTGTGAGTGACTTAGTGGGGAAGCCCACATTGAGCTTGATCTTGGTCTTCAGGGCAAGGTCCTCATCGAAAGGCACCTCCTCTACCTCGAACGGGACCTCTCCTGAGTAGACATACCCGATGTCTCCCTCTGCACAACTACCGGTCACAGTACTGAGGTTTGGAATCTCCAGTGCGTCCGAGCAACCCACGATGGCGGGTATGCCGAACTCCCTTGCGATGATGGCGGCATGCGATGTCCTCCCCCCCTTTCTCGTTATGATCAGAGATGCCTGCTTCATCAGGGGCTCCCAGTCTGGCGTGGTCATTTCAGTCACCAAAACGTCCCCCTTCTCGAAAACCGAGAGTTCGGAGGATATTTCCTCTGGTGAGAGTCCAGTGTCAATGAGGCCCTGGAGCTCCCTTCTTCCCTGAACAACCTCAGAGTACGTCCTGTAGAGTCTGACCATGCCAGTCCCGACCCTAGTCCCGACTGCCTGCCCCTCCGCTATCACCCGGCCGTCCTTCTTGAGCTTCGACGTCAGCTTCTCGTCTATCTTATAGAGCATCATCTTCGACTCAGATGACTTGGAGTGTATCGTCTCTGGTCTTGCCTGAACTATGAATAGCTCATTGCTGATTCCGTCCTTAGCCCACTCGATATCCATTGGCATACCGAAGTAGTCCTCGATCTTCAGGCCCATCTCTGCCAGGCTCACACACTCGTCCTTGCTTAGTGACCACTTCTTCCTTTCATCGATCGAGACCTGGATTGTGTGGACCTCGTTGGTCGACTCCTCGTTGTAGACCATCATCTGCTCCTTACCACCGAGCGTACGGTACACGATGGGGAACTTGCCCATTCTGAGGCCTTCCTTCCAGATGGTGTATGTGTCTGGGGATACTACACCCTGGACGACAAGCTCACCGAGACCGTATGATGATCCTATGTGTATTACCCCATCGTGGCCCGAGTCAGGGTCTATCGTGAACATCACGCCCGAACAAGCCTTGTCGGATCTAGCCATCTTCATGACAACGACTGCTATGGAGCTGTCCAGCGGGTGCATGTCGTTTTCCAGGTGGTAACCCACCGAACGCTCGGTGAACATGCTTGCGACGCAACGCCTCCACTTCTCCACGATTTCAGACTCGCCACTCACATTGAGGTAGGACTCGTATTGTCCTGCGAATGACGCTTCAGCCGAGTCCTCGGTGGTTGCTGAGGACCTGACAGCAACATCGACACCGGGATAGTACATGTCGCACAGCTTGCTGTATTCAGCTCCAATAGCTCGTTTGACTGATTCGGGTACCGGGGTCTCTCTGACGAGGGATCTTGCGAGAGACGCTCTTCCATTCAACCCCAAGTGGTCAGATGTGTCCGCGTCTCGGAGACAGACCTCCAATGCCGAGGACAGAGTACTGCAGGCTATCGCCCTCCTTCTGACGTCCTCTATCCCCTCAGGGTTACCCACATTATCCCAGGTCGACTCGGGAATCTCTGCATTCACGAACTCCCTGAATGCCTCGGTGGTCAGTGTGAAGCCGTTTGGGACCTTGACGCCTATTCCAGACAGCTTCTGGTACATCTCACCCAGTGAAGCTCCCTTGCCTCCCACCATAACTGTGTCTTCGATATCAGCCTCATCAAACCATTTTGCTAATGCCCCAGATAGCATTGTGCGAACAATTCGAAACTTACCGTATAACTGTTAGTTTAAGCCCTAGCGTCTTTCATTGATTGAGCTTGAACCTTGAGAGGTAATCACTCACCAGTTTTTCTTCCTGTCCCCTCTTGTAGGTTCCCAGCATCGTGTAGCCCGGGGCCATGAGAACGTAAGACGCCCCCTTGAACAACTTGTTGTGCTTGTCGAGATCTTCCTTCCTTTGAGCTGAGACTAGCCTAGAGCCGGCGGTCGTCCCACCATCGCTCCCGTCGGATAGCTCGATAACCATCGGACTGACAATCTCTGGGACTCTCTTGACTGCCTGGGCGATGGTCGATCCGTCCTCCTTGCAGAATATCCGGTATTCCGTTGGATGATACGTCCTCAGGGATCTGGGATAGCCCTCCTCGTTGATGTAGTTGTACATCGGATATCCCTTTTGGTTGGCCTTCCCTGGTTTGAACCCATTGTCGACGGTGACAGTATCGGGCACGAATTCAGGAAAGAGGTCGATCGGCTTCCCCTTCTTTCCGTTGAAGGTGTGGATTATCGCCCTCAGGAGGTTGATGTGCGGCTTTATGTTGAAAAGCATCCCTCCGAGGAAAAGTGACTGCTTTATGATGGCCTCGGAATCAGGGTAACACTCCACTTGATATGAATCCAGCAGGATGTCATTAGAGAGGCCGCTATGGACCAGGTTGATCTTCTCCACCAGATTGGAGGTGTTTCGTATCCCCATATTGAGGCCCTGGCCTTGAAACGGGGAGGTCTGGTGCGTTGCATCTCCGATCGTGAACATGTTATTCACACGCCAGTTCTGGGATATCAGGGAATTGAATTTGTATATCGTGGACCTCACTATCTCGACATCATCGGGATTTAGGTAAGGCCCAACTAAATGCTTGATCGATCCAGGGGACTGGATCGTCGTGTAATCGTCGCCCTTTTTCAAGGCGAACTCAAACCTGAAGGTCTCCTTGTAGGTCCCATGGCTCTTCCCTTCGCAGATGATGAAGGTTGTCGGCCTTTTTCCCTGGGGGTCAATTATCTGATGCCCCCCTGCATCGAAGTCCATACCCGGCTGAAGTGCGGACCTTGGGGCCTTTATGTCGACAATGAGGAAGTGAATTGACTTCCCGAGCGATTTCAAATCCGCACCCATCTGCTTTCTCACGAAGCTTCCTCCCCCGTCAGCACCCAAGAGGTACTTTCCAGAGATATCAAAAGACTCACCGGTCGACAGCTCCTGAACCCTGACGAAGTTCAAATCATCCTCCCACAGAACCAGGGCTTCGTGCCCGTAAAGCGTCGTTATGCCGTCACGATCCTCGATGCTCCTTCTCAGTAGGCCTTCTAGTTGGGGCTGGTTGAACCAGTTCAAGAAACCAAAACTATCGTTATCGAGAATCTTCCCCTCTATCACAGGAGGTTGCATCAAGCCGAAGGGCTCGTCCATCTTGTCCTTGTTCAGTACGTAGCCTACGTGTATTCCGGGGGTGAACTCAAACTCGCTCCATAGCTCTGGCCCTATCAAATCCTTGACCAGGCCCATGCTGAATCCATTCAGTGCGATAGCCCTCGGGAAGGGGTAAGGAACAGTGTTCCTCTCGATCAGGGCGACGCTGAGCCCCTTGGCCTCAAGTAGTAGCGAGGCGATCGAACCTATCGGACCACCGCCAATTATTACAACATCGTATTCACCTTTCATTAGCTCCCTCCATTAGGTAGTCGATATACTCCTCACGGAGGACCCTCTTTATCGGTTTACCTGTTGAACCAAGAGGAAGCTCGTCCACCATTATAACCGCGTCCGGAATCTGCCATTTCGCTACCTTGTCCTTGAAGAAGGACAGAATATCTTCCTCCGTCGGGTGCCCTCCCTCCACGGCCTGAGCTATGATGATAGGGCGCTCTGTCCACTTCTTGTGGTTGACTCCGATTACCGCGGCGTCATGGACGAGGGGGTGTTGCCTGATGATCTCCTCAAGAAGAATCGAGCTTATCCACTCGCCCCCTGACTTGATGAGGTCCTTAGATCGATCCGTCAGCGTTAGATAACCGTCCTCGTCTATCGTCCCAACGTCCCCGGTATCGAACCAACCGGTGCTGTCCGTGACGGCCTTTTCATGCGACATGTACCTTTCAACTACTGTTGACCCCCTGACGTGGAGGGTCCCCTCGGAGACGCCGTCATTCGGAAGCTGATTTCCTTGATCATCCACAATCTTCAGCCTCATTGCCCAATGCGGCCTTCCCGCACTGGCCATCGAACCCAGGCGTGCTTCCCCTTCCAGCCCTGCGTGCTTCCCCAAGGGCGCATTCACTGACCCGAGCGGGCTCGTCTCGGTCATCCCCCAACCGTGTATCAGCCTCACACTATGCGTCTCGTCGAACTCTCGGATCATCCAGCCGGGGACCGCTGTCCCTCCAGAAAGTATGCGTTCAACCGTATCCAATGTCGTCCCCGTGTCTCTGAGTATCTCAAGGACCTCCTCCCATATCGTGGGGATCGCGAGCGCCATTGTGACCCCTTCTTCGTTCATCAGCCCAATCAGGCTCTGACCATCGAGGTTGGGGCCCGGAAGAATGAGCCTTGAACCTACCATAGCAGACGCGTAAGGGACGCCCCACGCATTAACGTGGAACATCGGGACCACGGGCATCACAGTGTCGGTGGCGCTGAGGCAGAAGCTATCTGGAAGGCTGACGACGCTCGCATGGATGACTATGGATTTGTGGGAGTAGACAACTCCCTTCGGATCTCCTGTCGTGCCCGAAGTGTAGCATATTACAGCCGCATCCTCTTCATCAAGTTCGGGCCAGGCGTAATCTGGGTCCCCCTTTTCCAGAAGGTCGACCAAGAACTCGAAGCCATTCATTCTTGCCGCAATCTCGTTCTGCTTCGGGCCAGTGATGTATATTCTCTCGACGCTCTCGAAAAGGTGTCTGTGCCCGATAAGTATCCCGACATAGGCAGGATCTACGAAGAGAACCCTGTCACAGGCGTGATTTATGATGTAAACGACCTCATCAGGGAACAGTCTGGGGTTGATAGTGTGAGCCACCCCCCCGAATCCTGAAATCGCGTATAGAAGCTCTAGGTGTTCAGAGGTGTTGGGTGCTATCGTTCCAACCCTGTCTCCCTTTTTCAGACCCAACTTGACGAGGGCGCTGGAGAGCTTCCTGCTCCTAGAGCCCACCTCTCCCCAACTCGTTCTCCTGCGGTCACCTTTGACGTCGACACTCAATATCTCTGTCTTCCCGTGGAACATCTCTGCATGTGAGATCAACACATTGGTTGTGAGGCCAATAGGACTCATGTTCCCCTTCACTTTCTTCCCACCCTAAGCCACTTTGTTCTCTATGCTCCCTATGGACTCGATCTCGCACTTCACAACGTCACCGGACTCCAAGTATACGTTTCCCTTCCGTCCTTTGTCAGCAAGACCTGAAGCCCCTCGAGGGCTGAAACCAGATCCCGGGGGGGTGCCTGTGATGATCAAGTCGCCAGGCTTCAAGGTCATTGCGCTGGATAAGTACTCTATCTGTTCATAGCAGTTCCAAATCATGTCGTCTGTGTTACTTGATTGCCTGAGCTCTCCGTTTACATAGCACTTCATGTCAAGTTTGTGTGGGTCAGATATCTCATCTGAAGTAACTATCCAAGGACCGATAGGGCCATGAGAGTCATGTGACTTGCCAATCATCAGCTCTACCCTCTCTGGCATGTTGTGAAGCTGCCAGTCCCTCATGCTAATGTCATTACAAACCGTGTAGCCGAATATGTACTCCTTCGCATCAGCAGCGCTCACCTGGTAGCACTCCTTTCCTATGACGAACGCGAGCTCCACCTCGTAGTCCAGCATCATCGTAGAATCCGGCTTGATGATATCTCCGTGCGGGTCGTTGATGCTCGTTACTTGCTTACTGAACCACATCTGGTTCCTCGGAGGAGTTATTCCAGCATCGATCGACTCCGCTCTATGCTTCTTGTAATTCATTCCAATAGCCAGAAACTTTCCCGGTCTGTCAATTGGAGAAAGGAGAGTGACCTCTGACAGAGGAAGTCTGGGGCCACCGTCATTGACCAGTGCGTTGATTCTCTCTTCCATGACACCCCATCTCTCAATCAGCTCGACCGTATTTCTCGGTAAGCTATCGTCAGTATCGCTTACGATAACCAGATCATCTCCATCGACCACGCCGAGCCCATTATATTGTGAGTGATCGAATCTTACAATCTTCATGATTTTCTTAAGCCCGGAGAGGACTATCTAACACTTTCGTGAATATCCCTGCCCCGACGGATTAATCGGTGACCACAGGTTCGCCAGCCTGTGACAGACCCAAAGGAGGAGCTCCAGAGGATCGCTAGGCTGGTTGAGGCCAATAGAGAGAGGATGGAGGCTCTGGAGGCCCAGCTGAGGAGACTCGAATCGGTCAGAATGGAGCAGTTGAACGCACTGAAGGCCCTCGAGAGCATACCCGAAGAAGGCTCCAAGGGGGCTATGGTGCCACTTGGAGCCGGGGTGCAGATAATTACTGACATCCCCTCAAATTATGGGGCCGTCGTCGACATAGGGAGCGGAATTCAGGCCGAGAAGACGAGGGAGGAGGCGAGCGAGATACTCACCACTAGGAACAAGGAGCTCTCGGACCTCACTGAGAGGATGAAGTCCGAGTTCGACCAACTGGAGGCCAACACGATAGAGCTCGCCAATGACTTCAATGAGAAGATGGCGAAGGTAGAGGGCAGTGAAGAGCAACAACCCCAACCAGCCTCAGAGGCCCAAGAGGACGTACCCAAGAGAAAGCCCAGGAGGAGAAGGGGAACCGAGCTAACCCTCGATGATTAGGTGGTACAATGGGCCTTTTTGATAGATTTAGGAGGAAGGTCAAGGAGGCCCCCCACGACGAGGGCCTCCTCGCCGAGGAGTCTAGCGAGGAGGCAGAGAGGGCGATATCGGAGAAGATCGAGCTGACAAAGAAGGAGGCGGGGGAGCCGAAGGCGAACCACCCCGTCAGGACCAGTGAGCCGGAAGGGTCCGATGAATGGGACGACGAACCACAGATAGAGGATCCATTCGCAAAGACGACAGGGAAAAAGGCAAAGAAACTCGCCATGAGAGAGGCCGCGTCGAAAAGGGCGTCATCCAGAAAGACGGATACCGAGCAGGACCCCATGAAGACTACGACTGGATTCAGGCTAGTACCAGCAGAGCCAACCACATTCGAAGTCGACCTCGCAGAGACAGAGGTAGACAGGGGAGGGATGATTATCAGAGGAGGGGAGGTTTTGGATGGAATCCTCGAGGAGCTCGAGAATGACCTCCTATCGGTCGATATGGGGCATGCGGCTACAGAGGGCCTCATCGATGCGCTAAGGATGAGAATCGTCGGCTCAAGAATAACCACCAAGACCCCCCTGGCGACAGTCATCGAGAAGGCCCTCAGAGACTCCCTCCGTAGGCTCCTCGAGGCAGGCTACTGGGACTTCGACAGGACAGTGAGGTCGATACTCTCCGAGGAAACACCCGTCGTCATTATGATAGTAGGCGTAAATGGGACGGGGAAGACCACCACCTCCGCCAAGATAGCCCACAGGCTGAGGGAGGACGGATACTCGGTGGTCATGGCGGCGGCGGATACCTTCAGGGCCGGAGCTATAGACCAGCTGGCCTCTCATGCTGAGAGAATAGGAGTCAGGTGCATAACCAGCCAGAGGGGAGGGGACTCGGCTGCTGTAGCTCGGGATGCCGTTGAGTCAGCAAGGGCCAGGGGCGATGACGTCGTAATCATAGACACCGCGGGAAGGATGCAGAACAAGACCAACCTGATGGAGGAGCTCAGGAAGGTCCACAGGGTCACGAAACCACACTTGGTTCTGTTCGTGGCAGATGCTCTGGCGGGTAACGACGCAGTCGAGCAAGCAAAGGTCTTCCAGAGCATGCTCCGATTCGACGGAGCGGTGCTCTGTAAAATGGACACAGATGCGAACGGAGGGGCCGCGATGTCCATAGCCCATGCCACTGGAAGGCCGATAGTCATGGCAGGAGTAGGTCAGGGATATGAGGATCTAATTCCGTTTGACCCAGAGTGGCTATTGGACTCGATACTCTAGCGGACTCCTCGGTATGACCTAAAACTGCCGCTTTCCAATCATATGACCGGTCCGTTCATGAATCCCAACTCTTTGTCGAGGCAACATGGACGGGGAAGACCATACCGTACTGATAGTCGTGGGAAACCCCATGACAGAGAGCAGCCTTGCTGGTCACTTCGAGAGGAGGGGGTGGGTTCCAATCGTGTGCGACGATGGAGACCGGGCCGTGGATGAGTATGTCGAAAAGAAGCCAGATCTAGTCCTCATGGCATTGGACATATCAGGCCTAGACGGCCATATCGCCGCCCTCGAGATCAGGGAGACGGACTTCAATGCCAGGGTCGCATTCGTCACCACCAGGTCTGGGAGGGCGTTGGCCGAGGATGCAGCATTCTCCGCGGGCGCCACGGCGATACTCACCACGCCGATAACCACTGCAGACCTCGATGATGCATGGCCTTCCTTGATGGGGGACATACCGGGGGCACCCGGACTAGCAGATCTCGACGAGCTGTATCCGGAGATGGATGAGGTCGCACCACCGCTTCCTGTGATGCCACCCCTTCCTGTGATGCCGCCCCTTCCCGCGATGCCAGAGGAGACAGTGGAGGTAGCAGTGCAAAAGCCACTCAAGAAGAAGAGACGCTGGCTCCGAAGGATCCTCCTCATCTTGATCGTGGCGGCGATTGGTGCTGGAGCCGCCCATTACGCTGGCCTTGTCGACCTCTCGGATTACGTAGAACAGGCCATGGAACTAATTCAATAGGGATTAGCCCTGCCAAGATTAATTTACTGAAATGCAGACTTGACACCATGAGTGATACTGCGAGTTACACCATCCCCAACCTAGATACCAACCCAGCGAATGTAGCCCTCTGGGCCCAGGCATCATTCTTTCTCTACATGTGCGTGTCTTCGGTCTACGACCTAGATACAATGTCACTGTCCACAGATCCGGACTACGCGTTCACAGTGATGTCTGGTATCGGTGGTCTCGCGTTGCTTTTCCAAGTCAAGAACAGTCGAATGATAGCTCTACTGATAGTTCCAATGTTGGCAATTCTGGAGGATCCGTTCTTCCTAATCTTCGGCCTCCTATGGTTCGCGCCCATGATATACATGCCAGCACTTGCGTTCGACGAGTTCGGCCAACGCCCATTATTCGGCAAGTTTACCAAAAAGCTGTGGGGAACCGTGCTATTAGCAGTCTTCCTACTGATCAACATGCTCGATATTGGCCTCCTCGATATGGCGACCGAGGATCAGATCGAAGACGACTACTCGTTCGATGATGACGAGCTAGACGATCTTATTGCGAATTGCGAGGCAGAGCCTGATTGTTCATTTCCCGAGGGACTTCCTGAGGAGGGAAGTGAGTCTGATATCGTAGTAATGTGGAAGGTTTCCTCGATGGAGAAGAATATTGCGTATCTGGGCTTGGGAATGATGATTCTCTCGATCATTGGCCTCATTACTATGGGCTTAGGACTGATAAACATCGAAGGCCTGACCCCAACTGTTGCTGGGGTTCTTCTTGTCGGTGTTTTCTGGGTCGATGATTACCTCTGGAGGGCAGTGGAACATGAAGGATTTAGTCTGGAGTCAACATACTTGTTAGCCGTTTCTGGTGTTGTATTGATGACCATACACGGCCTATACACCCTTTCTTCATCATCAAGCCCTGAGTAATATTCACCTAAGGAGATGTTAGCTTGGATAAAACAAGGCTCGTATTGAGGGTCTGTGGCTGGTCGAGCATAGTAATGGGCATGATCTTCTTCGTTTACCCGGAGTGGTATGTCGATCTCGAGGGAGCTACTACGGACAACATTGCATGGCTCAGGAATCTGGGAGCCGCCCTAGTCGCGGTCAACGGCGTCGGAGCTCTTCTGGCTGCGCGGGACCCCGAGGGGGAGAAGGCCCTGTACGATGTGGTCATGCTTGCTTCGGTGTTGGAAACTATTGCGCTGGCTTGGTCGACGTTCGCTTGGGAGTTCACCGCCACGGAGGAGATATTCATCACCGGACCACTCGCCCTGGCGTTCCTAGTCAGCATCGCATTGGTCGCTCTGAGGCCTAAGCCAAGCGCCTAGAGGGTATGCAATATGCGTGTCCCGGTCCCTCCAGGGCCCATCCAATCATCGGGCTTGTTCCCGAGGATCTCCTCTATGGCTTCCATGTGCCTGTCCTCGATCGAGAGGGCGACGGAGATGCACCCAAGATTCTCCTTAAGCTGGTCCTCCTTGGTCGCACCCAGTAAAATGGTAGACACGTTCTGATTCTTCAAACACCACGCCAGTGCTAGCTGTGCCACTGTGCACCCAAACTCCGCTTCGGCGTAGTCAGCAAGCTTCCTAACTCGGTCCATGTGACCGTCTTCCCTGGCCTGCTCTAGTTTCTCCCTCATCCACCCATACATCTCCACTGTAGCTCTGGAGCCATCCGGCACCCCGTCGTTGTACTTGCCGGTCAGCAAGCCGGAAGAGAGCGGGCTCCAGATCGTCGTACCGATGTTGTATGGTGCATTGAATATGGGGAAGTACTCGTTCTCGAACCTCTCTCTGTGAAGCATGTTGTACTGTGGCTGCTCGAACTGAGGAGGCTCGAGCCCCATGCTCCTCGCAATCCAGAAGGCTTCCGTTATCTGCTGAGCGGACCACTCGCTCGTCCCCCAGCAAGTAGCCATACCGCTCCTAACCGCACTAGTCATTGCTTGTACTACTGTCTCCGTGGGGGTGAAGGGATCTGGACGGTGACAGAACACCATATCGACGTAGTCGAGCCCCAGACGATCTAAGCTGGAGGACAGCCCCTCTAGAACGTGCTTTCTCGAGAGGCCAGACTCATTCACTCCCGATCCTCCCCAGAATACCTTGGTGGTGATTACCAGCTCACTTCGCCTCCAGAGACCCGGGTCCTCTTCCTGAAGATCTGAGAGAGCCAATCCGAATATCCTCTCTGCTTCCCCGTTTGGGATACCGTATGCCTCGGCGTGATCGAAGCAGTTTATGCCTCCTTGCCTGGCTACTCTGAGCATATCCTTCGCACGCTCAACGCCTTCTCCGCCCTTCATGTCCTCCTTCACTCCGTACGTAGCCCAGAAACCATAGCTCAGAACCGAGACCTGAATCCCGGTATTCCCCATCATCCTGTATCTCATGTCAGTCATGAGTGCCGACCCGAGCACCGGGTCATAAGTTGTCTCTTGGTCCGGCCTCAGTACCTATCGTGACAGAAGCGCCACCCATGTGGCATCGGCGTATGCCTTTGCTGCGGCAACGGGATCCGTCGCCCCGTGAATCCCAGAACCAACAATAACTGCGTCAGAACCAGCTTTAATGGCATCAGAGGGGTGCCCATACCGCTGGCCTAGAACCCCCTCATCAGCCGATAGGTTGACCCCCGGCGTCCAGATCATCTTCCCATCGCCAGCCTTCCCCCTGAGAGCCATAATTTCAGTTGGATTGCTACCATTACCAATGTAGCCGACGACATGCGGCGAGGAAGTACCTATTTCCATGGTTCTGTCTGTGTAACTTCCGTCTAGCAGGTTCCCACGGCTTGACATCTGTGCCAGTAGGAGGACACCCCCCACCCGCTGGACGCTGTCCCATGCAGATGCAATACCGTCCACGATGTCTGGCCCGCTGACACTGTGGGATGTCACCAAGTCGGCCCACGAGCGAATGTCATACATTCCCGCCATTTGAGTTTCCGTGACTCTACCTATGTCCGCGAACTTCCTGTCCTCAAACAGCATAAGATCGTGCTTTTTGGCCACATCGATGACTTTACCCCAATCCTCCATTGTGAAATCATCAGTCATGTCCACGTGAGTCTTCAAACCCGCGATGTGGGGGCCGACCAGATTTACCATGTCCACCAGATCGTCGATAATTCCTATGTCTGCCGCGAGGACAACGAGGGACCGTTTTGCGCACGCCGTTTCCATGTATCGATGAGAGAGGGGATGGGCACAGGCCCTCCATCTGGAGCCCCACGCCTCGTCAGGTTGCATCATACACCCCTCCAGCTATCACAAATCAACCTTCTCTTTGGGCCGATCCACAATCCATCTCCGCCCGATTTCTTCAAAGGCAGTCCGTGCTTCCATCGGATGATAGCGTGGCCGACAAACCCCCTCCACCTCCCAAGAAGGCACCACCGCCACCTCCAATGAAGGCACCCCCTCCACCTCCCAAGAAGGCACCACCGCCACCTCCCAAGAAGCCCAAGCCCCCCAAGCCACCAATGTCTGAAGCCGATATCAAGAAAGCAATCGAGAAGGCAGTCAGTGACGAGGATTACGAGCTCGCGGCACGACTGAAGTCACAGCTCAATGAGACGGCGCCCCCGCCCAAGGTAGCGCCCCCGCCGAAGGTAGCGGCCCCGCCGAAGGTAGCGCCCCCGCCGAAGGTAGCCCCCCCTCCGAAGAAGCCTGAGAAACCACTCGCGAAGAAGCGCCCCGCGAAAGGCGCTCCGAAGGGGAGGCCCAAGGGCAAGCCCAAGGGTAAGCCCAAGGGCAAGCCCAAGAAGGGAAGGAGGATCAAGATAAATCTCAGGCTCAGGCAGAAGGCTATCTCTGATGAGGACGACTCATACACCGACCAGGTGGGTTGGACGGTTTCCCATGATGACTATGAGGAGCCAGAGGCCCCTATCAACAAGGAGCCAGAGGCCATCATGCATCAATGCTCAATGTGTGGTTCCATGATGAGGATACCCAAACCAACTAGGGACAGGTACACCGTAATATGCGCCCACCCTGAATGCGGTCACGAGGACTCCATCGGAGTCTGATTAGGGCCAAAGCCCTACTACTCCTAAGACCCTCCTCGCTGAGGCGATGATCAGGACCACTATCAAGAATGATCTAACATGGTTCTGATCGGCGATTTTCGCACCATACCGGCTTCCGATGAACCCCCCAATGAGAACCGCTAGAGCGAAGGGGGCTATGGAGGAGAACTCAACACCAAAACCCTCGGATAAACTGGAACCTGCCAATCCAGCCGCGGAATTTAGCCAGACGAACACTGATGCGGTTGCCGCAGTCATTTTGGGGGAACCCCACTTCTTCAGGATGATGACAGGAGACAGGAAAATTCCACCACCTAAACCAATCACCCCACTTGCCAGTCCAATACCACCGCCGAACGCGATAATATCTCTCCTGAAGCCGGGAGTCTCGAAGAGCTCGCCCTCATCATGCTCCACGGTTACGTACAACCTCCACGCCGCCAGAATCAGAACGAAGGACAACAGTATGTCGTACAATACCCCGTCAACCCTCATGTAGCTACCTATGAGTACCATCGGGACGCTACTCATCACAAACGGTAGCGTGAGCCCCCAATCATGGAACCCAGAGTTTCTGTAGTGATAGAAAGCGATCGACGAGACCACTAGGTTCAGGCACCACACGTTCTGCTTGAGCCAGACGGGCTCCATCAGTCCGAAGCTGGTCAGGGACAGCACAACGAGGTATCCAGATGCACCACCATGTCCTATGCTCGAGTAGAGTATGGCCATCAGCATCAGACCGAGTAGAATTAGACCGAACCCGGGGTCATACACAACCATACCACAGTGGAAGAACACTTGAACCCAACCACGCATGCGGAGCCATGGAGACCGCAGTTACGCTCGACAGAGCAATCCAAATATCTCTTACTAAACCTCTCAGAAGGAGGACTGAGACAGTCTCACTTGACGAGGCCAGAGGTAGAGTCACCGCACGACCTCTTGCCTCAAGGGTCGATGATCCGAGATTCGATAACTCCGCGATGGACGGATTCGCGGTTAGAGCGGAAGACTGCGAAGACGAGCAGACGACCCTAACCGTAGTAGGTACTAGTCAGGCAGGTGGCGAGAGCCCCCCTGACGTAGGCCAGGGACAGGCGTGCAGAATCATGACGGGAGCCCCCATGCCGAGAGGGGCAGATGCCATTGTGATGATCGAGGACACCGATGTTCAGGGAAAAACAGTCACTGTAAGAGGGTCAGCAAGGACCGGTTTTATCAGGAGGAGGGCAGAGAATCTTTCGATTGGTCAGGAAGCGCTCCCTGCTGGAACGCTTCTGGACTCCGCAAAGCTAGCCCTTGCAGGTACAATGGGGCATGGAACCTTGGATGTGATTAGGAGGCCCAGGGTCGCTATACTTTCAACAGGTGACGAACTTATCCAACCCGGTCGCGAACTTAGTCCGGGCCAAATATACGAGTCCAATTCACATGCACTTGCATCCTTAGTCGAATCCATGGGTTGTGAAGCTGTCAGACAAGAGTCTGCCAACGACTCCCTAGAAGAGCTCAGGTCAACACTCGACGCTTTGTCAGATTGTGATGCAATCCTGACCAGCGGAGGAGTGAGTATGGGCGACTGGGATTTGGTCCGGAAGCTAATGGAGCAGGAGGGGGACCTCTTGTTCTGGAGGGTGATGCTCAGGCCGGGAGGACCTCCTCTGTTCGGAACTTGGAAGGGAACTCCTCTGTTCGGCCTGCCGGGCAACCCCGTGAGTAGCCTCGTCGTGTTTCACACACTGGTATCCCCCTGGATATCAAACTCTCTCGGTTACCATGAGGAAATGGGACCGAGGCTCAGCCAGAGGGTATCAGTCAAGCTGGAAGATAACATCACTGGTGCCCCTGGGAAGCTATGTCTCAGGAGAATCAGAATAAGATCAGAGAATGGTGAGTTGCTGGCATCCACCCACACCCATCAAGGGAGCGGAAACCTCCACAGCATGATCGCTCACAATGGCCTCACCCTTCTACCACCGGATACTGATGCAAAGGCCGGGGAGGTCATTCAAGCATTGTGGATTCTGTAGCGTAGCAGAGGTTTTTGTTGAATGGAAACACCAAACAATGCTTTATGTCAAAATTGGCTTGCCGTGAAACATGAGTTCCGCCATTGGAGATTCACTGATTTTCCGCGTCGAGACGGATGAGTTCGTTTTCGAGCAGTGGGACCTAGCTGTCCTGATTTCACACAATCCAGCGCACCCTGAGACCAGCTAGAGACCGTACTCATGTGTTTTGCATCGAGTCATTGGGCATAAACATCCTCAGTATTGCTATCCCTAGGAGGCCGCTTAGTGTGAAGAGTATCATCGATGAAACCCCGTCGGAAGATATGGCGACCCGTATGATAACCGTAGAGAGCACGAAGCCTGTGTTCCTCGCGAGGTTGCCGAAGTCCGTGTAGAACCAGTATGAGACCAAGAGTATCAGGATATCCGCCAGTATCAGGAAGGTGAAGAAGTCGAGGAAGAAGATGGCCCTGCTGACCGAGCCCCCCCCATCCTGAACTGAACCGATCCACGTTGTAAAGGAGAAGGCCGCGATTACCAAGAAGACGAGGAGCATGGTATTGGCAACCCCCCTTTTCGCCTCCACAAAGGCAACTAACTCATCTGTAATTTCCTCAGTCTTCTCGCCCTCTTTGCTTATTCTGTAGTATGTCAGGGATGTGTAGAACAGTGCCAGGAAAGCTCCGCACTCGACTAGGAGTAACCCGATGTCTGAGCTAATTTCCCACCCCTCGGAACCCTCAACTTCGGATAGCCTCTTGAGAATGTCTCTGACAACGAGAAGGGTGGCGATCTCAAACTGCTTACCGACCGAGGAAGAGAACGACTCTGGAATGGTCCTTATTAACTGATATACCTCGTAAACCAGTAGTATAGAGAAAGGCGTGTAGAGCGCCGACAGGGGCGAGGCCAACAGCTCTGTCGCCTCGCCAGTTACACTGATCCTTCCCGTGCTGTACAGTCCCCAGACCGATATGTGGGAAAAGAAACCTATGACGGCCAAGGCTATCGAGGCCTTTCGGATGTACTCCTCAGAGGAGTCTCCCATAGACACCTCGAACATCCTCTTGTTCATCTCAATCATGAATTCCGCTTGGAAATCCCCCTTTTAGTAGTGAATTTATTTTTTTCATACAAAAACCCTGCACTCACGAAGTAAATATCTAGAGAAGATACATCATTTCAAGACCCCGCTACCCTTGGTCCACACGTGCTCCCTTCATACAACGTGCTCGGTACAAAACTCGAAAGTTGCTCCACCTCCCCGATGACTGGGTGGTTCAGGGACGGCTGTTGCAATACTGACAGAAACGACAGATCACTGCACACTGTATGCTGCCAGGTCACTGCTGAATTTCTGGAGTTCGCTAGGTCTAGGGGTAACGACCTGATCTCCCCCGCACCGCAGTACAACTTCCCTGGCCTCGTCCCCGGGGACAGGTGGTGTGTCTGTGCCAGTACTTGGAAGAATGCCGCCGACATAGGCGTGGCTTGTCCCGTACTCCTGGAGGCGACTCACGAGGAGACTCTCCAAGTTGTATCGCTTGCTCAACTGAAGGACCATGCGCTCGTACTCACTGAGTGAGGTGTTTACATGGATGAGAGATTTGCCCAGAACCTGCATTGGGCGTATCACTCAATCCCATTTCTGACAGCTGTCCTAGGACTTGTACTGGGTGACGCGCTAGCATCTTCCATGGGCCCCCTCGCTAACACCATCTTCCCTCCTGTCGCACTGATCGTTGGAGGCTATGCGGGCTTAGTGGTCCTTGGGGAGATTTCTGATCGGAGAAGAGACTGAGGAAAAAAAGAACTTGGCTCGCGAACACTCCATCATATACTCAGGCACGCTACGAGGTGTATGGAAAACATAGACGTAATCTACGCTCTGTTGGGAACTTTGGTGGTAGTCTTGTCCGCTATTCTGGTCAGTAAGAGGCTATCTAGGAGCCCAAAGGCCCCTAAGGAGGATCCATGGTCCGGTATCGGAAAGGCAACCCAGCCGTCCGACTACTTCTACACTGAAGACTAGGACACACACTACTATCTCCACAACACATGAATTCAAGGACGGCCTCTCTCACGACAACCCCCAAGTAGGACGAAAGAGGGGCATAAGGAGGGAGAAAGTAGGTATGGCCGAGGAATGGATCGAGGTCAAGGGGGCAAGGACCCACAATCTCAGGAACATCGATGTTAGCCTTCCAAGGGGAAAGTTCGTCGTCATTTCAGGAGTGTCCGGATCCGGCAAGTCGAGCCTCGCGTTCGATACACTCTACGCAGAGGGGCAAAGGAGATACGTTGAGAGCCTGAGTTCGTATGCCCGACAGTTCTTAGGTCAGATGAAAAAGCCCGACTGCGATAGTATAGAGGGACTCTCTCCTGCCATCAGTATAGACCAGAAGCAGGGTAGCCATAACCCCCGATCGACTGTTGCCACGGTAACAGAGATAATGGATTACATGAGACTGCTCTGGGCAAGGGTGGGCCTTCCACACTGCCCCGATTGCGGTAGGGAAGTTGCCCGTAGGACAGTTCAAGAAATCGTTGATGACGTACTCTGGAGATTCGAGGGCCATGCAATCGCCATTTGGAGCCCAGCTGTGAGAAACAGAAAGGGAACCCACTCAGATCTGTTCAAAGGGTTCGTCGAGCAGGGATTCCTGGCAGGAAAGGTGAATGGTAGAGAAGCTGACTTTGAGAACCCCCCCGAGCTCGAGAAGAATCTAAGGCACGATATAGACGTAAGGCTAGACAGACTGCTCCTCCACCTCTCTAACAGGCAAAGGCTAACCGAGGCCATCGAGACTGGCCTGAGGCTTGGAGGAGGGTCAGTAGCGGTTGAGAGCGTTAGTGCGCCTAAGCCCGGTACCGATAACTCCGAAGAGCAGAGGTTCAAGACCAAGGAGGGCTCCATAATCCCCTACTCTGAGGAATTCGCATGCCCCGAGCATGGCGCATTCCTACCCGAAATGAGCCCCAGAGTCTTCTCATTCAACAACCCCCTCGGTGCTTGCCCTTCATGTCAGGGACTTGGAGTCCAGAGGAGATTCTCACATGACTTGGTTGTAGATAGAAACTCCACGGTCGAGGAGGGATGCATCAGGCCATTCAGGAGATCGATGATGTCAGGCTGGTACAGAAGCCAAATGATTCAGACATGTCAGCATTATGGGATACCAATAGACATCCCCTTCCAGGAATTAGATGAGGATGACAGGGACATCCTGCTGAACGGTTCGGGTAGTACCCCAATCAACTTCCAGTTTACTTCCCAGAAGGGGGCTTCATACAGAATGAGCAAGCCTTGGGAGGGAGTCTTCTCAAGGTTGAGGAGGACCTACACGGACACGTCCTCAGACAGAACGAGGTCAAGACTCTCCTCGTTCATGACCGATGAACCATGTTCGGACTGTGAAGGCAGGAAGCTGAACAGGGCTGTCAGTGGTGTTACCGTAGGCTCCACGACTCTGCCAGGAATCTCGAGCTGTAGCGTATTGGAGGCCCTAGCTACAGTCCAATACTGGAGAATAGGGGGATTGGATGATACATGGGAAAGACTTGACAGGGACCCCCCTCCATCCGATTCGATACATGCGGAGAAACTAGATGAAAGGTCTATGTTCATCGCGACGGAAATAATCAAGGAAATTGAGGCGAGGCTCAGATTCCTTGCACTCGTGGGCCTTGACTACCTAACTCTGGACAGGAGGGCGAACACCCTCTCGGGGGGCGAGTCCCAGAGAATCAGACTTGCCACTCAAATTGGGACCAGGCTTACTGGTGTGATGTATGTCTTGGATGAGCCAAGTATTGGCCTGCACCCAAGAGACAATGGAAGGCTCTTGGAGACATTGAGGGAACTTACCGATCTAGGTAACACTCTCATCGTAGTCGAACACGACGAAGCCACACTAAGGCAGGCAGATTGGGTAGTCGATATCGGGCCCGGAGCAGGTAAGGAGGGAGGAGAGATAGTTGTTAGTGGGACCTTTGAGGATTTACTGTCCAATAACGACAGTATCACCGGGGCCTATCTATCCGGACGGTCTGGAATACCCCTCCCCGAAGACAGGACAGAGCCAATGGAAGACAGGTGGCTAGTTGTGAGGGGAGCCCGTCAGAACAATCTCCAGGACTTGGACGTCAAAATTCCACTTGGGTGCATGGTTGCCGTCACGGGGGTTTCGGGATCAGGGAAGTCCTCACTGGTCACGGGAACTCTGGCACCAGTCCTACAGAGGGAATTGCAAGGTACAGATGAGACCCCAGGCGCTCATGATTCGGTAGAGGGAGTTGACAACATTGACAAGGTGATTGTAATTGATCAGTCACCCATAGGGAGGACCCCAAGGTCCAACCCTGCGACCTACACGAAAGCTTTCGGACACATAAGGCAATTATTCTCCTCGACTGCGCTAGCCAAAGAGAGAGGATACGAGCCAGGCCAGTTCTCATTCAATGTCCGAGGTGGCAGGTGCGAGGCCTGTCAGGGTGCCGGCTCCACCAAGCTAGAGATGAACTTCCTCCCTGATGTTTGGGTAACTTGTGACGTCTGCAAGGGGAAGAGGTACACCCGAGAGACCCTCGAGGTCGAGTGGAAAGGAAAGACGATACACGACGTGCTCCAGATGACCGTTCAGGAAGCATGCACGTTCTTCGAGAACCAAAGAGGCATTCACAGAATCGTGTCAACTCTCAATGATGTTGGACTAGGCTACATACGACTGGGCCAGCCAGCGACCACCCTCTCTGGCGGAGAGGCACAGAGGGTGAAACTAGCTACCGAACTCCATCGACCTGCAAGGAAGCACACGATATATGTCCTAGATGAGCCAACTACTGGGCTGGCTATGTCTGATGTTCATCAGCTCATCGAGGTTCTACTCAGACTCAGGAGGAACGGCCATACAGTGATAATCATCGAGCATCATCTGGATGTCATCAAGTGCGCAGACTGGGTAATAGACTTGGGCCCAGAGGGAGGTGAGCTGGGGGGGCATATAGTGGCGGAGGGCCCTCCCTCAGCAGTCTCCGAAGAGAAGTCGAGCTACACTGGCCAACATCTCAAGGAGATGCTGTGAGCAAATTCTGGAAAATCGTTATTACTCTCCATTGCCCCAATCTTGTATGGACAAGTCTTCGAACGCCGCCAAACTTACCTCCGTAGCACTGATCACACTGATGATTGGAATGACCGCATCATTCGGGCTTTCAGATGGGGACAGTATCGTCGATTTGGCAGACTCAAAGGAGTTTTACTCGCATGAGACCACCAATATCCCGGGATCTGACTCAGGATCAGTCTTCTCCAATTCAACAATGGCGCTGATGGAAGACACCACTTGCGTAGTGGCCCATGACAACACGCTCAGGTGCTGGGGTAAGATTGGAGACGGGTATCAGTCTGGATATGCAGCCATCCAACCCGTACCCGCGCTCCTCCCGGGGGCAAACAGCCCATTCTGGCCAGCGCAGAGGAGCATCGACCACAACGTCACCGCGGAATGGGTAGCCATAGACGGAAGCGCGTTGCACAGCTGTGGGATTACAGCCTCCCCTGTCTCAACACCGATCGAGCCTGCACGCTACAATCTACTGTGCTGGGGTGAGGGGGACAACTACAACCTGAACGCATGCTATGGGAACTGCCACATCCCACAGAAGCCAGCACTCCCCCTGAACACACATACAGTAGAGGTCGCAACAGGTTACAGACACACCTGCTCCATATCTCCAGTAAGGGGGCAGGACATAGACGACTCATCGGTATACTGCTGGGGGAGGAACTGGAATGGTCAGCTCGGCCAGGGCAACTACTACGATGATCGCACACCAGACGTAGTCCCACTTCCCCAAGGCTCAGTCCCCGTCTCAATCGTCTCAGGATACTCCCACTCATGCACCCTACTCTCAGACGGGGAAGCAATGTGCTGGGGTAACAACGATGCCGGCCAGCTAGGGACAGTCTCCCTCGTCAACGAAAGCTCCCCCTCCTCCGTCAGGGTCACTCCAGTTGGATCGTCAATCGCCCAGATTGTTGCAGGAGGGAACTCCACGTGCGCATTGCTGGACGACGGCAGTGTGAGCTGTTGGGGCAGCAACTGGCAGGGGATACTGGGCGACGGCACGACCACATCCACTTGGTCTACCTCCTCAAACGTGATCCTTCCTACGGGAAGAACAGCAATTTCGATTGACATGCATTACCAGAGCGCCTGTGCCATATTGGATGACAACAGCCTGTACTGCTGGGGGTCGAACAATGTCGGACAGCTGGGGCAGACAGCCACAGGCAACTCCTACGACTCAGTAGGAGGAAGAATATCCACTTTACCAGTCGAGATCGATCTGGGGCAGGGGGTGGCTTCAGTCGCAGTGGGATACAATCATACCTGTGCGATAACACTGGCTGAGGAACTCTTCTGCTGGGGAAGAAACAACTGGGGGCAAATAGGAATCGGAAACTTCAGCTATTCCGAGCCCAGCAACAACGGACTTGTTGACCTCGGTCCCACTGACTGGGCTTGCACAGGAAACTGCCTTCCCGGCTTCACCCCTAACTCATCACTCCCGTCCCAGGCACCGGGGCTATCTGACAGAGATCCAGATGGCGATGGAATCATGTCTTTGTTCGACTCACACCCCCTCATATCAGATTGTGAGGCCGGGTATTTCTCAACTGACAATACCGGTTGTATTCCGGCTGATCCAGGTCACTATGTGCCCTCATCCGGGCAGGTCAGTCAGATCCCATGTCCCATAGGCACATACCAGCCAAACGGTGGGCAATCCGAGTGTATGGATGCATCCCCAGGACACTACACAATAGTGCCAATCTCTGCAACCGAACAATACCCCTGCCATGCGGGAACATATCTACCAAGCAGTGGTCAGTATGCCGAGAACGACACAGTCAGCGGGTATGCCTTCGATACACGCCCCATAGATGGGCAAGGGACATTGGTTGCAGAGATATGCATATCCAACAGCCCTGGCCACTACAGCGACTTCGGCTCTCCGGACGAAGTCCCATGCCCCCCTGGGACATACCAGCCGAATCCAGGCTACACATACTGCATAGAGACGACACCCGGATACTACACCGGAGATAGTGGCAACACGGGCGAGACGCCATGCGAAGGCGGAACGTACCAACCGAATCCAGGCCAATCCTCCTGCTTCTCCGCGAGCCCGGGGCACAAGGCCTCTCCTAACTCCCTTCAGCAGGATGAGTGTACGCCAGGAACATACTCAGACGAATTCGGCCTCGAGGAGTGTAAGCTGGCCGATCCGGGATACTACACGACAGATTTTGGTGCCACTACGCAGACCCCCTGTCTTCCCGGAGAGTACCAACCCACGCCCGGACAGACCTCTTGCATTGCAACATACCCCGGCCACTACTCTTCAGAACCGGGAACAGCACACCAGATAGGGTGCGAACCAGGCACCTTCGAGACAGAGCGAGGAGCCACCTCCTGCTCTGGCGTCACAGATCCTGGGCACTACAGCCAGTTAGGGGCCAGCTCGCAACAAGAATGTGAGCCAGGGACCTATGCTCCCTACAGTGCGATGGGAGAGTGCACTCTATCTGATCCCGGAAGCCATGTCCCACTGAATGCCTCCCTAGACCAGTTACCATGCCCTCCGGGCCAGTACCAGCCCAACTCTGGTGAATCATCATGCTTTTCAGCTGAGCCAGGGCATTACAGCGGGGAGGGGGCAACCCAGCAGGTTGCATGTCAGCCCGGCTCATTCCAATCACAGTCCGAAGCGACGTCTTGCGAATTGGCCCAGCCAGGTAATTTTGTGATTGAGTCTGGATCTACCGAGGATACTCCATGCGGACCGGGCGAATACCAAGATGAGCCCGGGGCGATAACTTGCAAACCGGCGGGCCCAGGGACATACTCGGACTCCTCCGGCCTTGCTGAGCCCACTCCTTGTCCGCCAGGAACGTACCAGCCGCTGACCGGGCAGTCCGAGTGCACCTTAGCAGACAGAGGTCAGCACGTCCCCGAGAGAGGAGCGACATCCCAGACCCCCTGTGAGAGAGGAACCTACCAGCCAGAGTCAGGTATGTCGGAATGTTTGGACGCATCTCCGGGCCACTTCGTCTCAAAGACAGGACAGACCTCCCAAGAGCCCTGTCTCCCCGGTAACTTCCAACCACTCCCAGGTGCCGTCGGTTGCATAGCCGCCGAGCCCGGGAACTACGTGGCAGAGGCTGGAGCGAGCTCCCAGACCGCCTGTGCCAGTGGGGAGACACAGTCACAGTATGGTCAGACTAGTTGCGAAGAGGGAGAGCAACTGGTTATGATCGTCGGCGGAGTGGCAGGGCTAGCCATCGTTCTCATGGTTTTGTTCATGCAGTCCCAGAAAAAGCCCAAGGGAAGAGTAAGGAAGGGTGCGAAGAAGAGGAAGCAAGCTCCCAGGCCCCGAAAAGTCAGAGAATCCTCTGAAGAGGAGTGAGTTTCGTATTTTCCGTGCCAACCTTTGAGAAGGGGCCCCTACAGAACCCGTCGTATGTATCGCTCCCGGAACCCTGCTCTATCTGACTCGACATTCGACAAGAGTGCCTACAGGGAGGCACCGTGGTGGGATGATCGGGACTCCAACATGATGACCATGGAGGGGACCACCGAGAAGACGGGAATACTTCTGATCATCATAGCCACCACAGCAATAGGAACAGCCATGTTCATGCCAGAGACAGGATTCCTTGCTCTTATCGGTGTAATCGGGGGCTTCATACTTGCCATGGTTATCATCTTCTCAGGCTCTACAAACCCGGTTATGATCTGCTCATACTCCCTCTGCCAAGGACTATTTTTGGGAGGAGTGACATGGGCCTATGAGCAGTACTTCCCGGGCATCGGAATTCTAGCGGTGGTCCTAACTCTGGGGATTCTAGGAGCTATGCTGACGATTTATCGTGCGGGCCTCATCTCCTGGAGCAAGAATCTGCAGATAGCAGTTATGTCAGCCCTCACTGCCATCCTCATGATCTACCTGATCTCCTTCATTGGTGTGTTTTTGGGCTTCGAGGTCCCTTACATTCACGAGGCCAGCCCAATCGGGATACTCTTCTCTTTATTCGTGATTTGCATAGCTTCATTGTGTCTCGTAGCCGACTTCGACTTCATAGAGAGAGGCGTTGAGAGAGGGGCCCCCAAACAGCTTGAGTGGAGGGCAGCGTTCGGCCTCATGGTAACTCTCATCTGGCTATACTTGGAGATACTAGAGCTTCTCGCAAAGGTGGCCTCAAGGAGATAGGGCATGGACCTCTCTCTAATCCTCTCTCTCGCGGTAGCAGGTCTTGCATTGGGGGTAGTGGAGGGAGTCAAGCCAGGCCCTCTCCTCACTATGGTAATCAAGGAGACACTTTCTGGCGGCTTTAGGGCAGGAATGTGGACTGCAGCAGCTCCCATATTTACCGACGGGCCACTCGTGATAGTAAGCCTACTAGCCGCTAGTTGGATAGCCACGCAACCCACTGTCCTCATTCTCATTTCCGTTCTAGGAGCAGGCTACCTTCTGAAGATGGGTCTTGAGTGCTTCAGTTTGGAGCCCCCCTCTCCAGACCTAACTGATATCGATGTATCTCACTCCTTCAAGAGGGGTGTTCTGACGAATCTCCTGAATCCAAACGTGTACGTCTTCTGGTTCCTCATCGGGGGGCCTCTGATGGCTTCCGCCGCAGACCATGAACCACTCGCCCCAGTTGCCTACGCGCTAACTTTCCTTGTATCCATCATCATAGTGAAGTGCCTCATCGCCCTGGCGTTCGATAGGACCAGAGGGAACCTTTCCCATAGTACATACAAGAGAGTCCTATCACTATGTGGAGTGGCAATGATAGTATTCGCGGCCGGCTTCATTTTCCAAGCCTATGATCTGTACAGCACCCTCTAGAGGGTCTGGGGACCACCAATTGGAATCTCTTTGAGCCCGTCTATCATGCCACGTAACGAAGGTCCTTGTGTTAAAGTCCCAAAGATTCCGATATCGTTGATATTGTGAGAGAGCCCGAACCACGGTCTTCCGTATTGATCAACGGACATGTCCAGGAAGTCCCCAAGCCCCCCACACCGGTTGTACCCGCAACCAACCTCAGTATCTAGGGGATCATCAAACCCATTCAGTTGCACTGTTGTCATCAGAGGGCTCTCCCCAAAGGCATCTGTGATGATAGTCATGTATCCATTCCAGGTATCGTTTCCGGAGTCCCCGACATAACCCAATGCGACCTTCCCGGCCGCACCAGCGGTTATCACAGGGAAGCCAGTACCCGATATGTTGGTCGGAGGAGCGACCATCATCGGCGCACTCCAAGTGACACCCTCATCGGTGGAGTAAGAGTAGTACGGCATATTGTCCAGCCCATTCCACATTGCATGCACGTTCCCCTCGTCATCAACCGCTACCTGAGCCTCCTCCCCGTTCCAGGTATCCGCAGTACCAGTCTCCTCGGTGGGCAATGGATGTTCAGTCCAAGTAAGCCCCCCGTTACTGCTCTTGTAGATCGAGTATCCATCACCGTCACACCCTATGTTCCCACGGTACAGGTTTCCGTTCACCCCTCCCTCGATGTGGGCAGTGAGTCCACCGCTCTGGCAACTGATTGGCGCTCCAGATACCTCTGAGGTCCACGTCCTCCCACCGTCAAAGCTTGTCGAGCACAAGGGATGAGGAGCGTTCCCGTTCACACAGAAGGACCAAGTCGTTGGATAACCCGGCGCTGGGAGTAGTGCTGACCCGATTGTCTGGTGATCCTGAACAGAGTAAATTGAGGTAGCAAGCTGACCATTTTGCCATGAGCCTCCTTCATCATCAGAGAACTCAACAGTCATCCCAAGGAGAGCATGCATGTCGAACTTCATGATTCTGTCCGTCCACTTATCGACGTATATGTACGGGTCATTGCTGTTGGGAACAGGAAGGAGGGGATTGTAGACGTTCTGACATGTGTAGTCTGTGAGAGATACCATCTCTATCAGCCCGGTGCACTTTATGACCGCCGTTGATCCGGATGGACCATTCCCCCAGCTAGACATGTATATGTTGTCCATTGACGTGATTCCTATAGTCGGCTCGAACGTGCTCATGCCAATTCCGTAGTATGAACCAACAGCCAAGTATGGTGCATTGTCGCCTGTTAGATTCACTGTGATGTTTGCATTGGAAACAGCTACTGGATCCATAGCATTGACACCCCCAGAATAGTGATACCATGTTGTTGAGGGTATTTCATCGGGAAAAGCACTCTCCTGCTCAACAAAAATCTGCTCTTCATTGCCGAAGCACCCGCTCAGAGGAACCGTCAACATGAGGACTGTCAGTACTATCGCACCGGTGCGCATGTTACTCCAGAGGGCGAACCACTCTTGATTTGAACGGTTAGGGGAACAGCACGGGGGTTTGTTGAAATCGAATAACCATGGCCTAGACCCATGAGAGTCACCGCATTCGTCCTCGTGGCTCTTGTTGCAAGTATGTCGGGATCCTTGGCCGTCACGAGCCAACCTCAGCAAGTGGATACCTCGAAGATGACTGAGGAATTGATATCACAATTGGACAACGAGGGCCAAATAGAGGCAATCATCCAATTTCACGATCGTCCCACTGAGGGGGTTTGGAGAGCCATTAGGTCAATAGGTATCGAGGTTATATCACAACTGACCGTTCTCCACGGTGGACTTGTGGTGGGGGACTCGACAGAGATTTCAAGACTTTCCGGGCTATCTGTCGTAAAACACATGGAGGCAAACCTGCAAATTGAGCACTTCTACCTCCCCGGTGACCAAAATGACGTGGAGTCAATGATGCACGAGACGGTCACTTGGGTGAACGCTAGCCTCGCATGGCATAGGGCCATCATCGACACAGAAGGGGTTCTCAAGACAGAACCAGATCTCTCCTTATCGGAATATGACGGAGAGGGAGCCACCGCGGTAGACCTGGACACCGGCATAGACGGGGAGCACCCCGACTTCGATTGTGGCGAGCCTTGGACAGGTGAGAAGCTCATATGGTCCGCTAAGTGGACTGGAGTGGCATGGGTGGATGCGCCCAACTGTAATTCAGACACATCGAGTGGACATGGGACACATGTCGGCGGGACTATAGCAGGGAACGGAGATGCGTCTGGAGGAAGACGTCTTGGCACTGCCAAGGGAGCAACAATAGTGGCACTGGGGACAGGAGACGGGGCCTCGATTTTTGCTGCGGTCGAAGGGCTTGAATGGACTTACCAGCACAGCAGACCGGGGTTGAATGAATACAATATCAGGGTTGTTTCCAATTCATGGGGTACCAATGGGGATTACAATCCCTCCAATGCCGTAACGTTGCTAACTGACATGTTAACTTACGATAACCAAGTAGCCGTGATTTTTGCTGCTTCGAACAGTGGGGGTTCAGGAGATGAGTCGGAAAATGATTTGAGGACAAACGTGTATGCAAACACCCCTTCAGCAATCTCGGTTGCCGCACTGACCCATGATGCGAGCGCGGTTACATCATTCTCCAGTAGGGGTTGGAAAACGCAACAGCACACATGGCCAGATATCGGAGCACCTGGAAGAGATATTTGGGCTACTGCACCAAGGGCAACAGCCATCGACGCCTCAACGAGAACGCAAGGCGACATCTACTACATGTCAATATCAGGAACTAGTATGGCAACGCCACACATCGGGGGCATAGCTACACTTCTACTCGCCGCCGCTCCGTCATTGGGTGTCGCCAACTATCAGATAGAAGACCACGATAGTGAGAACAGCTTGTACTTCAACGAATCTGCGAAGGGTTTGCAGTTTGATGATTGGGAAGAGAGAAACGAATCGAGGGTTCATGAAATCGAATTGATCCTAGAACTTACTGCACACTACGATCTTCTCAGGAACTCATGCGAGGAAGGGAACGATGACGACGGTTGTAGTGATATCCCAGAGGAATGCTACGTATCGGATAGGACCGATCGATGCCATGACTGGAGAGTGGGGCATGGACTTGTGGACACAGACAAAGCCCTCGCCTTGGCAAGAACATTGCAGGTTATGAGAGATCCCAACGAGGATGGCTTCTTGGACCACCCAGAAGCTACCGTATGGGACGCTTACAACCACTATGAAGGAATAATGGACACACGAGGAATCGAACTTCAGACAGATCAGCTACGGCACGCATGGAAAGGCGAGTGGAGCCATTTCAACAACGGCCCAACTAGCACCTTTGGAACATATGCAACGGATGACAGGCACTATGTCTGGGTTCCCAACGGAACCACAGAAATGCAGGTATCCTTCAGTTCGCTCGATTGGGACACCGATACCGCGCAAATTGCTCAGATAAGGCCCAATGTCGATCTAGGCTCGGATGGAAGTGACGATGCACAGGGACAAGGAACGATTGTCGGAGATACGATTTACATCTCCTTGGAGGTTACACCGGAATACTGGAGCACATGGACGGAATTCGATGTAACAGGCACGGCAATCTCACTTCCCATAACTGGTATCATCACTGGTTCAGAGTTCATGGAACCCCGAGTTCCATACACCTATGATGTGCTATTAACATTGGACGTGACTGAGGAAAGAGTGTTCGAGGTCCCCCTAAGGACTGATGGGTATTCGGACCTAGATCCAGCTACGCCCTCTGACTTCTATGACCCAGACGAGGCGAAGAACCTCGTGATGGTTAGGCCGGTTTATGATGAAAGCCTGATTCCCCCATATAGCCAAGAGCAGAAGTCATTCTCCAAATCCTCTTCCTCTCTACCATTGATCATGGGCATAGGTACGGCTCTCTTGCTCATTGGACTGGGTGTCTCAGCAGTATGGTTGCGGAACAACAGATCAGAACTTTTGGAAGCTGAAATGGTTGGAGAGCAGGACTAGAGGCACTAGTCCCATCCGTTCTCCAGAATGGGGGGCACGGTATCCAATATTGATTGAAGAGGCTCCATCCATTCCATACCAAGGTCATCTTCAGCTGGAGAGGCATCCCAATACAGACGCTTCCTGAGATGCCTCCTAGCCCACGAAACATCGATTTTTGGATGGAAGAAAGACGCGACCAAAGCCACCCAATAAGGGGCTTCCCAAGTCACCCACCTCCTTTCGGGGTGGGACTTCTTTAGGGCCTTTGCAATATCAGTCATCATCATATCGCCTGAGACAGTTAGGTACCTTCCCTCCTCCTGCCCTCCCTCCAATGCCCTGACGTGAGCTTCTGCCACGTCCCTGACATCGACTATGTTAATCTGCATGGGAAGATTGAGTGGAACAGTGCGCCTGATCATTGCCATCAGTATTGCCAGAGACCCACGGAGATGCCTAGGTGAAAGTGGTGGGCCGAAGACCATACAGGGATGAATTGTAACTAATCGGGGACGAGTACCTGATTCTAGCGAAGCATGCCACTCTCTGACAATCCTCTCAGCACTGACCTTGGCCAATCCATACGGATTATTTTCCAATGTAGCATCATTGGCCCAGCTATCGGCGGTTAGGGTGGAACCATCTTTCCATTCCATCGGCCTGATTGCCGCTGTGGAAGAAGTGTGTACAAAACGCTCAATGGTACCGGACCGTTCTATCGCGGAAATCACGTTCCTGGTCCCAATAACACTAGGGTCAACGATTTTTCTTTGCGGGTCTCGGGATCTGACAATGACGGTAGCCGCAGTATGAATCAAATCCGTGCATCCCGATATTGCCGAGTTGACAGATTCAGGATCGAACAGGTCCATTTCAACAATCTCAATCCCTCCCCCCTCAGCGATTTTCATGGTTTTGAGATGCGCCACTCTTTCAGGATCCCCCAAATCCCTCACAGTCGCCCTAACTCTCATCCCCTTTGAGAGGAGGTTAGCTACTATATGGCTACCAATGTATCCGCTAGCCCCGGTTACTACCACGAGCCCCCTCACCATGCTCCTCACACGGCCATCATATTATTCGATTTAACTATGAAACAGGTAATCACTCTTGTTCAGTAGGATCAGGCCCCTCTTTCTTCGATGCTAACCACGAGGGGGCATACCAGTTTAGGTCACCCATAAGACGCATTGTAGAGGGAACTACCAATGCTCTTACTAGAGTAGCATCCACAGCTACTCCGAGTGCAAGCATGAAACCGAATTGCTTCATCAACGACACAGATGAAAGTCCGAATGCGGAGAAGACGGTAACCATAACTAGAGCCGCGGAGGTGATTATACGACCGCTTTTCTGGAGGCCGACGGCGACCGATTTTGTGTTATCTCCCGTTCTTTCCCACTCTTCATGGATTCTGGACAGCATCAGTACCTCGTAGTCCATACTTAACCCGAATAGTATCGCGAAAATCATCACAGGAGTCGTAGGGTCAATAGGCTGTGGTGTGAAGTTAAGCAGCTCAGAACCATTACCCATCTGGAAGATCCATACCAGCACACCAAACGAGGCGCTGACCGAAAGGACATTCATAATCAGCGCTTTCAGGGGAAGAACGACTGACCTTACTTGTAGGAAAATAAGAATATAGCTGGTGATCAGTATGAATGCTAGTGAAATAGGCAAGTTTTCCGCAACTGCCTCGATCACATCTTGGTTGTATGCGGCCACGCCTGCCACGTTTACTGTCGATGAGCTACCAAATTGGTCATCCTTCGTCTCGAGACCCCTGATAGATAATACTGCTTCTCTCGCACTAACGCTTGACTCATCCCCTTCTATCCCCACCACAAGCAAAACCACATTATTTCCTATGAAACTCTCTCTCAGATATTCCCTTTGAGATGACAGCAGCATAGATTCCATCGAGGAGCGCTCCTCGTCTTTGGAAGAGTCCCAGAAGTCGACTACATCGTCCTCACTCATATTCACATCAAAATGGGCATGACTGCGAACGTAAGTAGCCCCATCGACCTCCAAAATCTCCTTAGAGAACTGATAGAGGGAACGAATATTGCTTTCTAGCAGTGGATCAACTCCCTCTTCTAGCTCAAATACGGCCAATGCAGTGTTTGAGATATACTCGGGCCAGTAGTCATCCGTTAGCTCCATTCCTTGCCGGGATTCGTCATCTGGACTGAGCGCCTTGTAGGTGGTTATGCCATACTCTGCCTGCAAAAACGGGGAGCCAGCCAGCATTAGTACGATTACTGCAGGAACTAGTACAGCAAACGGCCTCTTCATGACCCCGCCGGCGACATTAGACCAGAAACCCTCCTCACTAGTGTCCACCCCAAACGAGAATGGAACCTTGAATGAGTTAACCCTGTCTCCCAATAGGGATAAGGCCGCGGGAAGAAGGACAATCGAAGATGTGAGGGCTACGGCAGTTGCGCAAATACCCCCCCATCCGAGAGATGGAAGCCCGGTATTTTCGAAGAAAAGCATTCCCATGAGGCCGACTATGACCGTCATACCGGAGAAGAAGATGGCCCGTCCCGCAGTTGCACTGGTCATCGCAATTGCTGTTCTATGGTCTCTCCCCCTACCGAGCTCTTCTCTGAACCTATTCACTATGAAGAGCGAGTAGTCCACGCTTAGTCCAATTCCAAGTAGGGAAACGATGTTGTTAGCGTATACGGTGATGTCATCGAATACATAACTCAGACCAGTTACTATTCCAACAGCGGCTAGAACAGTGTAGACTCCAGACAGAACAGGCAATCCGGCCGCAACCAAACTCCCGAAAACCAAAAGCAGGATAATCAGAGTTAGAGGTGCCGAAATCAACTCCGCCTGGATCAACTCTTCCTTCAGGGTTAGGTCGAAGGTGACGTCGATCGCCAGGTTGTCTGTTACCCACTTTTCCATCCCCTGTGGGGCATCGTCAGGGAGCGTCAAATCGTCAAAGTTTTTCTTCAGTAAAGCCTTGGAGCCATCTCTATCAAGATTAACCTCAATTTTTATTCTGGTCCACTCCGGGTTCACCGAGCTCACTAGCTCTGATCTATTCACCTCGTTGGTTAACCATGGATATTCCACTGATACATGCTCATTTTCCGTCATTGGAGCAACAGTTTCCATCATTGCATTTTGCACTAATTCATCTTCATGACTTGCACCGGGGTGATGGAACAAAACATGGAATGAGAAGCTGTCACTTTCATTCTCAGACGTAAAACCTATCCTCGCGGCGTCCCACCCATGAACTGACTCAAGATCTCCCTCTCCATATCCTTCGGCATACTTAGGCTCCAGAGTCATCAACGAAGCCAATGAGCCACAAAGAATTAGGGTTAGAATTAGCACAACCTTCGCGTTGTCATAAACGAACAAACCCATCTTGAAGTACGATCTGTGTTCCAAAGCCTCAGGCTCAGTCGCCCCTTCCATAGCCATTCCGAGAAATAATTCTATTTGTATAGTATAGTTTCAGAACCTACGCCATGTGTACCACTGGGCCTTACAGAAGTGAAGCCACAGACTCGACAACCAGACTCGGTTTTTGAGAAGCTTCGGTAGCATCGAGAATTGTCGCCTCACCGGAAAGAACGAGGATTCCATGAACCCCGGCCCTGTCAGCCATTTCCATATCTGTGTACAACCGATCTCCAATCATTGCACAATCTTCCGGTGATAGGCCCAGCTCCTCCACTTTGTGAAGAATCATTCCAGGATTTGGCTTTCCACAAATGTGAATCGGCCTTGCGCCCGTTGTAGCCTCAAAGAGATCCATGTAAGCGCCGGTGTCTGGAAGACCACCATCTGGGGACGGACAAACTACATCTGGATGACTGGCGACCATCGGAACCCCCTTGTGGAGGTGAATCGAGGCAGTGGATAATTTCTCATAGTTTATCTCCGTGTCATACCCTAATACCACATACTCCGGCGACTCCGAACGAGTATTGAAGCCAGCATTTTCCATCATGTCACGCATTCCTTCAGTACCAACTAGGTAAGTATCTCTAACATCCATCTTTTCCAACCAGGATAGAAGGTCATGGGTTGAGAGCAGAACGTCCTCTTCCCTGGCTTCTATTCCCATAGAAGTCAGTCTACTGAGATACTGAGATACGGACTTACTGGAATTATTCGATAGAAAAAACCTCTTTATTCCGTTCTTTTCTAGGCGTTCCAAGAATTCCAAAGCTCCATCGATTAGCTCCCCTCCTAGGTATATCGTACCATCTAGGTCGAGGAAAACCGCATCAATCCCATCCAGTGAAGTATTGAGTCGACCCAATCAAACACCTCACGGAAGAACCAGGGTCTTGAACAGGAACCAAGGGCTCCAGAGGCTCTTTTGAGTCTCCTTGCTTGCTATCATCTCAGACATCATTGTTCCTATCTCCTCCTTCTTGGACGCCTTATTCACGAACCAGTTGGTTAGTCTCTTCCACTTCATCATGCTCTGAAGCTTCTTGGAATTGGAAAGCTCGCCCCCAAGCTCGTTCCAGAGGTCCACCATATATCTCTCAGCATCCTCCTGTGTGAAACCCTCTGAGTGGCGACCCTTGTCAAAGTGTAGACTTGTCAGCTTTCCTGATAGTAGCGCGTTACCAATGCCCTCCCCGCTGAATGGGTCTACTAGACTCGCTGCATCTCCAACTGTCATGGCACCAGCCATTGCCCCTCTCCTAGGCTGGAAAGATGGGGCCTCTTTCCTAGGTGAACCAAATGGAAGTTGCCAGCCCTTTTCTGATCCTTCAACCAATTTTGCATCCTTGAACCTCCTACTAAAGCGAGGGTGCTCTTCAATAACCCATTTCTGGATTTTCTTGAGGGATTTCTTCATTCCCTTCTGCTTTCTTTGTTCTGAAATGAGCATACCGATTCCAACATTAACCACCCCTTCTTTCACTGGGAATAACCAGAAGTAACCAGGCAAAACCTCATCGATAAAATGAATCTCGATTTGTCCTTCTGAGCCTTCTAGGCCATCGACGTTTTCCCAGTACTCTCTGTATCCTCCACAGAAATGATGATCATCTTTGTGTGGCTCGTCGTATAAATCTGTTATTTTCCTCGAAACAGGGCAGTTATAGCCCCCGGCCCCAATAGTAACCGTTGAACTGAAGGTCATCATTGGATTGTCCGAACGCCCCCCTCCAAATTTTCCAGTCACGCCAGTGATTCTGGATGAGGGACCGCTCCCCTCACTCAATACTTCCTTTACCGTAAATCCCTGAATAACAGAACCGCCGTTCTCCTTGACAATCTCACTAGCCCTCTTGAACATCATGTAATCGAACTGAACTCGTGGTAGAGCATATCCTGACATTAACCCCTTCTCCTCATAGCTATCCTTGGGGAGCATCACTCTAACTTCCGAACCATTCGCGCTTCCGAATAGTATGGAATCTACCTGGTAGTAAGGCGTTGCCTGTATCATGGGGAGAACTCCTAGCTCCTCTACATGCGAAAGCGATTTCCCCCCGACAGCGTCCCCGCAAACTTTGTCACGTGGCCAGACCCCCTTCTCGATTAGCAACACCTTACATCCGTTTAGTGAGTTGTAGGCAGCTGCCGCAGATCCTCCAGGACCCCCGCCGACGACTATCACATCGAAATCAGACTTATCAGGTGGCACTTCACCCGTATCGATAGGCATCTCCCAGAGCTCCACTGTCCGACCTCGTATGTCCGAACACACCATACTCATTCAAAGTATGCCAATGGCTTCATCCCGAATCACCCTTTCCGAGGACCATGAAAAATCGCATCTCAATCGTACAAACCACACTTCCGGGTGACTTGTTGGAGCCAGAGGTTGGAGAATGGGTATTCTCTAAGATAAGTGAGAAATTAGCCAAGTGCGCGCACAGAATCAGGGTTCAGTCAATGTACCAATGGGATGAAAAAATTGAGTTCTGCCCAGAATGGAGGATACAATTCAAAACAGACCCTGAGATGAAATCGGAGCTAATCAGGGCAATCCAATCAGATCATCCATACGATGTACCGCAAATTCTCGCATGGGACGCCGACTCAACAGAGGACTACTTCAATTGGGTTCAAGGATGAAACGCCTTTCGCGGGGCATGGCCATACGCTCATTCCTGAAGCCTGCGAAGGAGGTTCCCACCACATGGTGGAGTTCCACCAATCCAATGGATACCAGGCCAAGAATCTCCACTCTAACGATACTGTGTATTGGTTTGTGGATTTTCGGAACCGGTGACGCAATATTAATTGCTGCGGGAATAGGGAATACCCCTTGGACGGTTCTCGCCGAAGGTATTGCGAAAATGATGGGAGGCTCAATAGGTCAGGCCACACTGCTTGTCAGCTTCGCCGTCCTATTCCTCTGGATTCCACTCAAGGAGAGACCAGGAGTCGGCACAATACTCAATGCAATCCTTATTGCTGCCGCGATAGAGTACATGTTGCCAGTCATCCCTACCCCCGATGGTACTTTTCAAGCAGTCATTCAAGTTCTCATAGGTGTGGTGTTAGTGGGGATTGGAAGTGGGATTTATCTCACCGCTAACCTAGGACCCGGGCCTCGAGATGGATGGATGACAGGAATACAGAGGATATCAGGTGTGCCGATAGGCTCGGTGCGTGCCGGAATAGAGATATCTGTAGTCATCATTGGATGGCTACTTGGGGGGACTGTTGGATTGGGGACTTTGCTGTTTGCCATCCTGATAGGCCCAATAGTCGCTGTTTCACTTAATGTAGCAGGAAGAGTCGGGGCTGAACACTAGGGAGTGAATGAGATGCAGAGATGTGGCATTAACGAGGTCTTGAAATCCTTCCAAGAGAACGAGGAGATAAAGTTAGTACTGGTTAGGAGGGATTCAGAGTCCCCAGATCTGTTCAAGGTTCGCTCAATGGCCAATGAACTCGGGATTAGGGTAATCGAAGGCTCTGATAATGATCTTTGGAGGATGTCAAGAGATAACTCACATGGGATACCTGATGTACTGGCTTTGGTTGGCAGGGATCCAAACCTAAGTTTTGAGGAGATTATTGCTTCTGGAGGCCTGATCTGGGTCCTAGCGGGAGCTTCCTATCCCGTGAATATCGGTTTCTGCATTAGGACTGCTGAAGTTTCAGGGGCCGATGCAGTTTTTGTAGACGCAGAGCTTTCCAACGCAGAGAGAAAGGCAGCCAAGAGGGCTTCGATGAAGGCGCACAGGTTCATCCCAGTCTTTTGGGGTGACGGTTTTGAGGCAGTCAAATCTGCAAAAGAATCGGGTTTCAAAACCGTCTCTCTTGAGGATGTGGGGGACAAGACACCTTGGGATACTGATTTGACAGGCAAAATAATGATCATTGTGGGGGGCGAGAGAAACGGAATTCCACAGAAAATTCTAGATTTATCGGATGAGATAATTAGAATTCCAATGTCTGGTTTTGTTCCATCATTCAATCTCCAGGCCCCACTGAGTGTTGTGGCAGTCGAGGCACAGAGACAGAGAGGAAACTAGTATATCGGTCCCGAGTATACCCCAATCATCAGCACAAGAGTCGAGAAGATTGTGATCAGTATATTATCGTCAATCGGGCCAAATTCATACCTTTCTACGAATGTTGCGACTGCGGCGGCAATCAACCCCCAGCCTGGGAGAGAGGGATCCCCTAGTCCACCAACGTACCATCCCAATGGAGCACTTACGATGAACATAAACACGTTTCCGATGGGGCTTTTCGACCTCTTCTTGACTACAAGATTCCTCACTACTCCTGTGATTCCATCACCGAACGCCATAAACAGAGAGGGAATAATAGCCAACCAAGGATCACCAACAAGTGCCCATATCACCGTTATTGAGACCCACCACATCAGGGAGAATTTGACATCGTTCTGATTCTGTTCCGTTTGGAACCAGTACATTCTCCGGCCGGAAATATGAGCGATGTATGTGAATATGGTGAGGATTATTCCACAAACCATGGGGTACCAGAAGTCAGTGAAGAGATATGGAACACAAAGAGATCCAACCCCCCCTGCAAAAACATGCACAATCTTTCTGTTGTAGTAGACTGCACGGATATCTTCGACCCCTCTCTCAACCATCATCCTGTAAGGGACCTTTGTGGAATAGAGAACAATCATCACGTAGATTCCCATAATAACGGAATAGTAGACCTGCTCATCCATGTTATTGCGCAGAGTTGATGACCAGATATACTCTCGCATCGCCATGAGTGTCAATGACCAAGACAAGGAGCTTGGGACCAAAGCCGTACATTCTGGCATGGTCGAGATAGAGGGCGCGGCTTCAACTCCAATTTTCTTGACGTCAACTTACAGGCTTACCGATGAGAAGTACAAGGGTTGGGCCGAAGGGCTACATCATACAGGACCGGTATACTCCAGAATTTCAAGTGTGAACTCTGAGGTTGTTTCCGCTAAACTGGCATCTCTCGAGAGAGCGGAAGATGCAGAGGTTTTCGCAAGCGGGATGTCAGCCATTTCGACCACTTTGCTGACCTTCCTCTCTGCTGGGGATCATGTCGTTGCTACACCGGACTGTTATGGGGGCACATATGCCCTTCTGACAGATATTTTGCCAAGAATGGGAATCGAGGTCACGATGGCCGATATTAGGGATCCATCAAGTTATGAGGAAGCAATCCAGGAAAACACGAAGGTGCTCTATGCGGAAACAATGACGAATCCAACTTTGAAGGTCTGTGACCTCAGCTCGATGGCCGATATCGCTAGTAAAAATGACCTAATCTCAGTCGTGGATAACACATTTGCATCCCCATGGTCTTGCAACCCTGTCGAGATGGGCTTTGATATTGTGATCCACTCTGGAACGAAATACCTCGGCGGTCATTCAGATCTTACTGCTGGATTTGTAGCTGGAAAGAAGGAGCTAATTGCTAAAGTATTCCACACCAAAATTTACCTCGGTGGAGCGGCAGATCCACACATGTGCTATCTACTCGAAAGGGGAATGAAAACCCTACATGCGAGGATGCCAATACATGCTTCCAACTCAGCCGAGATCGCAAGGAGGCTGGAGTCTCATGACATGATAGAGAAGGTCATCCATACCTCCTTGCGAAGTCACCCCGACTTCGAGATAGCCAACAGAACGATGCCAAGAGGCAGTGGGATGCTGGCGTTCGTAATCAAAGGGGGCGATGACTCAGCCCTCAAGTTCATGAAGTCATTAGAATTAATTTTCGAAGCGACTAGTCTCGGAGGAGTAGAGAGTCTGGTTGAATGCCCGTTCAATTCGAGCCACATGTTCGTTCCCGAGGAAGTTAGGCATGAGGCGGGAGTAGTTCCTGGTTTCGTTAGAATGAGCATCGGCATAGAGGGGGTTGAGGATCTGTGGTCCGATATAGAGAAGGGCCTAGAATCAGCCAGAGAGCTATTACTTTCCAGAGCCTAGGTGTTCTAGATGGATTTCGAGCTATTCATCGCCGCAATAGTATTCATTGTGCCCATGTGCTTCACGCCCGGACCGAACAACGTCCTATGTGCCGCACACGGATCCCAGCACGGATTCCGTGCCACTCTCGCCCTAATCTCTGGAATGGCAGTAGGTTGGTCTACACTGGGGCTTTTTGTAGCCGGTGCCACTGATCTCATAGAAGATAACAAAACAGCGTTTGACTTGCTAACTTACGTAGGCGCTTTGTACATCGCATATCTTTCTTACAAGATCGCTACATCAAAGGCTTTGGAGAAGGGAGAGGAATCATCAGAGAGGCTGGGATTCGTTACGGGAGCTACTATCCAGATAGTCAATGGTAAGGCTTGGATTCATTTCCTAGTTCTGATGACTTCCTTCGGAACCTTGTTCGGAACAGGATTTACAGGGAAAATACTCCTAGTTCTCCTAAACTTAGCCTTTGGATTACCTGCAGTAATGTCATGGGCGGCCTTCGGAACAGTACTCAGGAGAGCATTCACTACCCCGAAATCTGCAAAGGCTCTCAATTTGACAATGGGCCTGTCACTGTTCCTAGTGGCAATTTGGGTTGCTTTACCCCATTAGTTATCCTTGTCCCGCTTACCGGAAATATAGATTAAGCCAGATATCAAAGTGATCATTGTAATCTCTCCCAGAGGCCATTCCCGTTCCCACCTTTCTCCATCAAGAGGATAGTAGTCTGTATTATCGCCCACACCGTCGCCATCGGTATCATTCCATTCACCTAGGTCGAGGGGGAAAGCATCCTCATTCTCTCCGTACCCATCGCCATCGGTGTCCTGCCACTCATCTGATCTGAATGGGAATAAATCCGAGTTGTCCCCCACGCCGTCCCCATCGGTGTCCTGCCACTCATACGGGTTCTCGAAGAACACATCCGAGTTGTCCCCCACGCCGTCCCCATCCGTGTCACTCCATTCTCCCGGGTCGAGGGGGAAAGCATCCGAGTTGTCCCCCACGCCGTCCCCATCCGTATCCTCCCACTCAGTCTCATCGGCCGGGAACGCGTCAGCGTTATTCCCGACCCCATCCTCATCACTGTCAATCCACTCATCTGAATCGAAAGGAAAATCATCGTCTGCATCATTAACACCATCAGAGTCATCATCATCATCCAGAGGGTCACATACCATATCTCCATCGAAGTCATCCGGTAACTGACTGGCATCGAAAGGACTACTCTCTCCGCACTGCTCTTCGTCACTGTCGGTCCACCCGTCGTTATCGTCATCCATGTCCGCATTGTCTCCGATGCCGTCTCCATCACTATCCGAGCTCTCATTTGAATCGAGAGGAAACGAGTCTTCGGCATCCGTCCACCCGTCGTTATCGTCGTCAAAATCCTCATTGTTACCTATCCCATCTCCATCGGTGTCCCACCACTCCTGGACATCGTAAGGAAAAGCGTCCTCAGAATCAAGCCACCCGTCGTTATCGTCATCAGAATCCGAGTTGTCTCCGGTGCCATCCGAGTCGTAATCTGACCACTCAGAGGCATCGTAGGGAAAAGCATCCGAGTTGTCCCCCACGCCGTCGTCGTCTGTGTCGTACCACTCACTAGAATCTAGAGGGAACACGTCCGAGTTGTCCCCATATCCATCCCCGTCCGTGTCAATCCATTCGTATGGGTTGTAAATGAAAGCATCCGAATCATCTCTGTAACCGTCTCCATCGGAGTCCCTGACAAAGCCTGAGAGCCCCCACTCCAGTATCTGATCAGCCCAACCAAGATTGTTCAAAGGGGGAACGTGACTAGCGTCGTTAATTCTCCAGTGAGAAACCCTGTTGCCAGATTCGCAATTCAAGAACTCAAACTCATCTGTATCATCCAATCCATCATCACCCGAGATGTCACGGGACCCTAGGTAAGTCCAGCTCTGGTCACATCCAGACCTCATCGCCCAGTTCTCTACAGTCTCATTCGACGAGGGGTATTCATTCCCTAGGATTGAACCCCCCTCATACCATATGACGGAATCTGCGGTGGAGTGAACGTGAAGGATATCCGGCCTCCCAGTGTCTGGACACATGCTGAAGTCATCCCATGTCACGCCGTTCAGCGCAACAATGGACCGAATCGTCCCACCAGCCTCACATGCCATCCTATGACTCATGAATCCACCATTGGATAGTCCGGTGATTAGTATTCCATCGGGATCAGCACCATAGTTTTGGATTGCATCGTTGATCATTCCAAGTAGATAGTCCACATCATTGATTTCGCCACTGAACAAACAGCATGAGTCGGTTGCATTCCATCGCCTTTGCCCCACCCAATTCTGTGTTCCGTCAGGATAGAGAAGAAGGTGCTCGTTCTCATGTATACTATCGAACAGGTGCATGTACTCCGCATTGCTCTGGCCATTACCGCTGAAGCCATGAAGCGAAACAACGAGAGGAAGTGGCTTGGAATAGTCATGACCACCGGGCATTCTCAGTTGTGTATATCTTCCTTCATAACCCACCGTCACGTATGTATGATCATCAGTGTAGTTTGTTGGCCCAAAACCTTCATTAGAGCTAGAAAAATGACTTTCTGCCCCAAGGCTAGCGTAGGTTGGTACGTATGAGTAGGACAGCGATACTAGGGAAAACAATGCGACCATGACAACGACAAAGCCCCTTCCTCCCATGCTCTCAGAGTACCATCGGTGAATATCAAATTGCCTTCTTCAGGGATTTTCTGTGAAACGCTACTTCAAAACCCCAGCTACCATCAAAGTATCATGCGACTAGCATCCGCGCTTGTGCTAACCGCACTCATTGTCATATCCCCTTTGTGCTCAGCCGATCAGTATCAGATTACAGGCAAGGCCACTTACTCAGATGGAGCTTCAGTGATTTTTGAAGAGGTCGAAATTCAATGTGAGGAGAATGAGTACGACTGCCACGAGTTCAGAGGCGTATCCGATAGAACCGATGCATATGGATACTATGAGATCACAATCAACATAGACCACTCCTACGACGGGGCGGAGCTAATCCTCATTCTTCTGAACGAGAATACCAGTCACATCATAGACATTTCAGAGATGGAACAGTCTCCCAGTGGTACAGTAAGGGAAGACATCAACCTCAGGCAATCTAGCCCGAAGCCACCCGTATTCTCAGGTATTGGATGTGGAATCCTAGTACTCTCTCTGGCTTTCGCAGTCATCCTAGTAAGGACTGCTAGGAGACTCTCTACTCCTAAGGGGAGAATGGAGTTCGTTGGTTACAAGGCCCCGGTTACGGTTGACTGCCCTGATTGTGATTACAAGGTTGAGCAACATCTTCTGATTAGACACCTTATCGTAGACCATGACTATGACGCCTTCGATGCGGGAGAACTTGCAGGTGAGATATTCCGTGGCACTTGGTCGCCTCCCGAAGAAGATTAAGATGGTGCAGAGGACAGGATTTGAACCTGCGAAGCACTACGCACTGGGACCTCATCCCAGCCCCTTTGACCACTCGGGTACCTCTGCCTTGGGTCTGAGCGACAACCCAATCGTATTTCAGAATCCCGGCTGTAGCGATTAATCGAGCCTCACGCCTTTCGTAGGAATACGGAATCGCCAACTGATACCGTCCCCTCTTCAATCACGAAAGCTGACCAGCGTGACCACCCTTCTCTCTTTTCATGGTCTACCCTTGAGAACTTACTGTCAATGAAGGACCCCCCAATTTTGCTGCACGGGGCGCACGGCTCGCTCAATTGGATCTTAGCACCCCCAATCCCAATAATCGTACCAACCCCCAGAACAGGCCAGTCGATTCCCTCAATGGTGAAGTTCTCTCCAGCAGTTCCAACGTCAATAGGGTGCCCCTCCTGTTGTAGCTGACGTATCCTCTCAATTGAGAAAATACACACTGCCCTGCCGGGATCCCCATCTTTCCTTTCAGCTCTGAATTTATTGTGGTCTCCCTCGACACCCTCGAACCCGACGAAGGCCGCTCTGATGGGTAGCTTTGGAACCCCACCAGAGCCGCTGACATTTATCGAGTATACACTGCCTGCCATGCTACTCTTCCTCTGCCTTGGCGTTCAGACCCTCGAACTCAACCACTAGGTTTCCGATTAGAAGGGCTCCGGCCCCCAGGAAAAACCAGAACCCAATTTCATCATACCCCATTACCAGACTGGCTATTCCAGCCCAGACCGGCTCGAAGGCGTAGATTATCGCCGCCCTTATTGGAGGCAAATCCCTTTGGAAGATATTCAGAACCAGTAGCGCCACTAAGGAACCTAGCGCCGCACATAGGAATAGAGGAATGAAGAAATCCAATGTCAGCAACAGCTCTTGGAAATCAACGAGAATTGATATTCCCTCGGAACGGATTGGAAGTAGTACAAGCATTACCGCTCCGAGAATCATTATGGTCGCCATCATCGGTCCTGTAACCTCAATGGGGTCATTTTCTTTGGTAATTCTGTCAGTCGCAATAATATGCGCTCCGAACATGTAAGCACTGAAAATCGTCAGAAACTCTCCAAAACCAAGGGATACCTGAGGAGGACCACCTATCCACCCAGCGCCAAAAGTCGCTAATAAAACGCCTATTACGGTGGACTTGGTTATGCTCTGCCTCCCCAATATTATGGCGATTAGGGCGGTGAAGACGACATACAGGCTAGTCAGGAAAGCAGAAACACCAGGAGTTACGGTGGTGATTCCAATGTTCTGACTGAGGTATCCCGCAGATAGGATCAGCCCGAGCCAAGCCCCCCCTCGTACTGAATCAGGATTAGAAAAACCTGCTCTAGCTTTAGGAAGCAAAGCTAGAGTTAGGATTGTTGCTATCACAAATCTGGCAGAGAAGAAGAGAAAGGCAACCCAGTTCGCTTCAATATCGGGAACCGCGCTCTCAGCAGCCTCGATTCCCTGTTTCATCCATATGAATGTCATTCCCCAAACAAATGAGATTGCGAAGATTGCCACGGCGGCCCGTCTTTCCTTCGGCACGAACAATCGGGAACATGCCCGCATATGGCCTAATCGGTGACTTGAATTGAAGTGCACGAACCTTTCGGGTTAGTATATGGGACACGAATGGACGAATCTCTCCTACGCGAACGTAGCTACAACCTCTGCAGTAGCACATAAGGCATCCAGAAACTGGGAGGACTCTCTAGCCAGGGGAGGAGCGGCCGAATTTGATGCCGATGCGGAGAAACTAGGTATGATGCCACTCAGGGTGGCGGCTGCAAAACTCCTTTCCTGCCATATATCGGATGTTTTCTGCGGATCCAGTGCCACTGCTATGATGAGCTCGATCGCATGGGCTGTTATGCCTTCCAAGAGCCAGAATATCGTTTCATCTAGGGCAGCCTTTCCTTCTACTGTTTACCCATGGTCCAGAGTCGCCCTTGAAACAGGCGCGGAAGTTAGACTGGCGCCCTACAATGAAAACCACTACACTGACCCCAGGGATATTTTAGGGCTAATCGACAATAATACATCCGTAGTTGTTATTTCCCATGTCGAGTATGCAAACGGACAGAGATATAACTTGAGAGAGTTCTCCAAAGTAGCCCACTCAGTAGGGGCCATACTTGTGGTAGATGCAACCCAATCAATGGGGATGGTTCCCATAGATGCTGTAGCATCAGGAGCTGATGTCATCATATCTTCTGGCTACAAGTGGCTAAGAGGGACTTATGGGACAGCAGTCGGATACCTCTCTCCTGAGGCTAAAAAACTGGTCCCAGGGATAGTCGGTTTCAGGAGTAATGAGGATATATGGGACATGAGGTCTGATAGGATGAATCTGCCCGAGGATGCAAGTAGATTTGAGTTCACGACCTTGCACTTTGGAGCATTAAGGGGTTTAGCAGCGTCGATCGAGGAGATGTTGGAAATTGGAATTGAAAGAATCTGGGAGCATGATCTCTCCCTCTCTGACATGGTTGTCGAACTCGCTAGTTCAAGGGGGTTGGAGGTCACCTCTCCAAAGGATGATGATCAGAGGAGCGCCATTGTCAGCATACGCCCTCCTTCTGAACACCACAGCGCAGAGATAGTCAGGAGACTCCAAGACGAATTTGGAATTTTGGTTACTGATAGATCAGGGATGATCAGGGTGTCCCCCCATATTGACAATGATCATAGCCAGATTGAGTTCTTATTCACCTCCCTTGACAAAATACTGGCCAACTAGCCAGTTAGAACTTAACATAACGACCCCCACGCAACGCCATGGCAAACCCAGTCCTAGTGGTGGGAATGCACAGAAGTGGTACGAGCCTCGTCTCCAGAATTCTAGATGATTGCGGAGTTATGATGGGTAAAGACCTCCAGGAGGACCACGAGTCACTATTCTTCATAGGTCTCAATGAGTGGATATACGAGAACGCAGGAGCGAGCTGGGAGAGGCCCGGGGCCCTCTCTGAACTAACCACCCTTCCAGTTGCCATGGAAGCCATAGAGGAATACGTCCGCAAGAGGCTTTCGAGCAGATCCAGCAGAAAGTACTCGGGCAAGCCTCTGAAGAATGGCCTCTTCTCCATGGAAGGAAGGTGGGGTTGGAAGGATCCCAGAAATGGCCCCTCACTTCCGCTCTGGAGATCTATTTGGCCAGATATGAAAGTCATACACGTAATCAGACACGGAGCTGACGTGGCCGCCAGCCTCAGGATGAGAAACTCCGCCCACTGGGAAGGTGATGTCAGCAGGTTCAAGAAGTGGCTTCCCACATACTCTTGGAGATCCAGCAAGTCCCCCATAATGAGGGGACAGAGGTCCTCAACTCTGGAAGGTGCCCTCAGCTTCTGGTCCGAGCAGTTAGAGATGGAGTCTGAGATTCTTGCCTCCGTAGAAGACAAGCATGTCGTGAGGTACGAGGAGTTATTATTGTCTCCAAGAGACTCAATTACTAAGATACTGGAATATATTTCCATCGAGCTAACGGAGGAAAGGCTCTCTTCGATTGAAGAAAGAATAAACCCATCCAGGGCCTTCGCTTTCAAAAACGACCCTGAGTTGCTCGAATTCGCTGAGAAGAATGCGGAAACCCTAGAGAAGCATGGTTACTGACCTTGATGAGAATACTGCTATAACTCAAGAGTCTCACAAACGCCTGATTAAATGCACATTCTGGTCATGTCGAGGTCTACCTTGTCCCATGGGTTCGGAGGATTTGAGAGACAGTGCGAAGACCTATGCGCGGGCTTTGTGAAGGCAGGGCACAAGGTCACCGTACTAACTACCTCAAGGAAAGACGGGGTGGAGGAAGAGGAAAGATCGGGCTACACGGTCAAATTCCTATCTCCTTCGACGCCAATGAAGCTGTCGAGAAGCTGGTTCAACAGAGCACTGTCCGAGGTACGTAAAATCCACAGAGATGATCCAATCGATGTCATCCACAGCAATGAGTTCGCAGCCAAGGGTGCGATGGGATGGGCAAAGAAGAACGGTATTCCAATGGCGGTTGTATGTCATGGCTCACTGAGAACCGAACTCCTCTCATTCTTGTCGGCTGCCGACATGAGGCCTAGGTATTGGCACTGGCTAATCCTCACGCCACTTCATTTGCTTAGGAGGTGCCTACTATGGGAGATGCCTATGAGGAGGGCCGCTAAATCCATAGTGCTTGTATCACCAACCCTCTCAAAAGACTTCAAACTGTTCTCCAAGGGCAAGGTAAGGGTCATTGAGAACGGCATCGCTCTTCCAGACAATTCCAGAGAAAGATCGACTGGAGAGGAGATACGACTACTTTGTACAGGTAGAGCGGATAAGCAGAAGGGCTTCCAGACAGCGATAAGAGCTGTGGCAGAGATAGACGACATGCCACTACATCTGGATATTATTGGAACAGGTCCTTATTTCGACGATTTGAAGAAAATATCTAGAGACCTTAGAACTGATGAAAGGGTCACTTTCCATGGAAGAGTCACCGATGACGAACTCAATTTAGCTTATTCATCCGCTGACATTTACCTAATACCGACAACCAGATACGAAGGCCTTCCGCTAGCTCTGCTGGAGGCCATGGCGCATGGAATACCTACGATTTCATCGGAAATAGGGGGTAACTCAGACGTCATTACTCACAATCATGATGGCATTTTCATAAAACCGGGCAATCTATCTGAGCTAATCTCGGCGATTCGTAGGCTAGGCAATGATCAAAAGGAGAGGAGAAGAATCTCACAGGCCGCTAGAGCTACGACCGAGAGAAGGTTCGACAAGGAGAGGATGATTGATGAGACCTTGCAGACTCTAGAGTCTTTGACCAATATGTCGTAGTACCTCCGTTTAGTTGAATAATACACGGCCACTCGAGCCTTCCATGGTGGATGTAGCTTCCATGATACTAGGTGAATTCCAGGACTCACTAGTCGGTGTATTCGGATCTTCCTTTGGCTGGTTGATTGGGCACCTCATCGTCCTCTCTGTGCTTACTTTGGTAATTCTATCAATCCGTAATAGGGAACACATAATCAGTCAGTCGGGTTATGGTAGTCGTAACTTCGCTCAGGCACTTGCAGTCGTTGGAATGACAGCCGCTCAGTACGTGGTTTACACCGGAAACTTGGGATTTCCTTCCACCACGTCCCTTATCTTGGGATTCTTTGGTGCGTTATCCGCTCTCTGGATGATAAATGTCCTGGAGTGATCAGTCTTCCTCCCACTCCTCATCGTAAGATCTCGACCTCCTCCTGAGTAATAGGATCAAAGACAGTAGGAGTACTAGTCCCCCCACTCCTCCGCCCACAAGCTCCTTATTGTCCATCAGGAGTTCGCTCACAGAGCTGTTTGAGTCTAAACCAATCGAGACCAAGGAAAGCCCCTGAGGCTCTATATCTACTCCCAAAGATGGGTAATTGGTGTTACACGACGAAGGGGGGCTCGAGCCAAAACCATCCCCATCCCCATCATCATCGATGAGTACGACGCATCCACTCCAAGAGTTCGCAAGGTTGGAGGGCGTGGCAATCTGGAACTGACAGTTCCCCCCTCCCCCTGTCGCTTGGACTTGGAACTGACAAGGCGCACTTTGATCCTCGAACCCCGATGGCCAAATTGAGGACATAGCTACCTCATCAATCATTACCAAGCTGTAACCGATCGAGAATTCGGCATTTGCCTCGCAGATGAAAGAAGCGGCGAAGACCACAGGATCACCCGCTTCTATTGCACCTCCACCTTGCCCCACCATCACTTCGCAGGAACCGTATTTCATAACCTCAAAGCTAACTGAGTCCTCCTCCGTTGATGTGATGGCCGTAACATCAATGCCATTCGCTTCGGTAACCTTAGCGGTTACATTGGCACTGTATGTGCCAGCCGCAAAGAGCTCAGGCACTCTAATGATGATCTGGATATCGATTTCTTGTCCAGCTCCTATCGTCACAGTCTGAGGAGCAGCAAACTGGAAATCCGACTCCTCAGATTCAGTACCTATCTCTACAGATTCGCTATGTATCGATGGATTCTCGAGTGTGCAGTAAACAATAGTGGTTCTAGTGGCTCCCGGCCAAACCTCGACAGGCCCTGGGTCATCACAGGTTATCTCGACAGATGGAAGTATGCCAATCTGGGCCGATGAGATGGGCCCCATTGACATCATCAACATCAGAGAGGCCACCATCGCGAAGAGGGGGGTCCTCCGACTCATGCGTCTAACTAATCCCTCTAGCGAATAGATATTATCACGTGTTGGACCAAAAAATGCATGAATCGCCCTCAAAGGTTTCTTGGCAGGTCCTTGTTTCGGGGGGGATATGAGCGACGGGGCTGGCAAACCTCCAGTGGTCATAGTCAAGGAGCAAACCAACGTTACCAGTGGCACTGATGTTCAAGAGAAGCTGATTTCAGCATCAGATGTATTCGCGAACCTACTCAAGCCCACATTCGGACCCAAGGGATTAGACAAGATGATGTACAAGACAGATGGTAACACCGCAGTTACCAACGACGGCGCGAAGATAGTATCAGAGTTGTTAGTAAAGCACCCTGCGGCCAAGATGCTCGTATCCATGTGTCAGTCTCAGGAGGAAGCATGTGGAGACGGAGTCACCACGACGATGCTACTATGTGGGGCACTCCTTCAGGAGTCCCAAACACTCCTAAGGAAGGGACTCCATCCACTTACGATAATCGGGGGCTACAGGAAATCCATGATTTCAGCTATCTCGATGCTGGATGATATCGCCACCCCACTCAGTGATGAAAGACTGATCGGTGTAGCCGAGACGGCGATGATAGGAAAAGGGGCCGAGGCATCTCTGGAACTACTGTCTCGAATAGTTGTCAAGACACTCAAAATAACCTCAGAAAATACCGACTATCCGGCCGCCGAACATGTTTCTATGTTCAAGTCAGGAAAGGGATCCCTGTCGGACTCAAAGGTAATCAGTGGAGTGGCTCTAAGAAGGAGGATACCTCTTGATGGACTACCCAATGACATCAGAGATGCAAAGATTGCGATAGTAGGGGGGGATCTGAAGATAAGGTCCATGACCAGAGACGCACAAATTAAGATAGCCTCTCCCGAAGAGCTAGACTCTTTCGTCGATGCCGAAAGAGAAAGGAAAGAGCATATTGCCAATGCAATACTGGGCACAGGGGCGAGTGTGGTACTCTGTGGCGGAGAAGTAGACAAGGACGTTCTGCATACTCTCGCTGACAGGGGCGTGGTTGCAATATCGGAGCTGGATGAGGTGGATCTTAGGAATGCGGCGGAGGCGACTTCATCCACTATAATCGACTCAATAATGGATGCTTCAGCAGATAATCTAGGGTCTTTCGGCTCCTTTGTCTGGGAGAGGAACGAGTCCACTGAAATGGTAGAGGACATAATCAGAATAGATGACTGCCCATCCCCAGCATTAGTCACGATAGAGGTTGGAGGTGATGGGAAGGAGGCTACCGAAGAGGCCATTCGAGGAATTCATGACTCTCTCAGGGCGACATCTCTGGCCATGTCGGAAAAGGCGGTCCTTCCAGGGGGCGGGGCATCTCATTCTATGATAGCTCACCACGTGAGGTCCGAGATGGAGTCTGAGCCCGGAAGGGAGAGGATCGCCATGGAGGCCTTCGCAAGAGCCATGGAAACGATACCCGCTGTTCTCGCTGAGAACTCAGGACAGAATCCTCTTGACAAGGTCTTGAAGCTTCGCTCAGAGGCTAGGATAGGTAATTGCATGGGGATCGACAGAGATGGCGAAATAACATTACCGGAGGGCGTTTGGCACCCTAAGTCAGTGATATCGGGTTCTCTGGAGACAGCTACCGAGACAGCAATAAGTATGCTCAGAATAGACCAAGTCGTCTCCGCCAGAGGGGACTAGACATAGAATGCTTCAAGTCCCTCGCCCTCATGCCTCTTCATGGAACCGCCCCGAGCACTGATCAGCGTCTGGCACAAGGAAGGAGTAGAGGAACTCTCCAGCGCACTATCCGCTATGGGATGGCAGATATTATCCACAGGTGGAACTGCTAGGAAGCTTAGATCAGCTGGCATTGAAGTCATCGATGTAAGCGAAGCAACGGGCCATCCAGAGGTGTTCGATGGAAGAGTAAAGACTCTTCACCCAGCAGTCCACGGTGGCATCCTAGCCAGGAGGGACAGGTCAGACGATATGGAAACTCTGCAAGAGCTGGGTTATGGCCCGATTGACCTAGTATGCGTAAACTTGTACCCCTTCGTCGAAACCGCATCCAGAAGTCCGCCAGCTACAGACTCTGAACTAATTGAGATGATCGACATCGGGGGCCCAACCATGGTACGCTCAGCCGCCAAGAACCACAAGGATGTCATAGTCCTCACGTCGCCTTCGCAATACGGAGACATCATCGCCAAGCTAAGAGAAGCTGGAGGCGATCCCTCTGCAATTGGGACCAGTGAAAGAGCCAAGCTAGCCCTAGAGTCGTTCCAGAGTACGGCTGCATACGATACAGCCGTGTCTAATGAGCTTGAGAGTAGGCTGATGGACGAAGAAGTCCCCTCAATCGTTAATCTCTCTACCAAAAGAGGCTCCACACTGAGATACGGGGAAAACCCGCACCAACCCGCCTCTTTCTATCCCAATGGTGGTGAACCGACGGGCCTGGGAGCTGCCACTCAACACGGTGGGAAGCCCCTGTCCTACAACAACTATCTTGACTTGGACGGAGCGCTAAGATTGGCAGAGAATATCATCCACTCCTGTGCGGATCACGAACATGGATGTGTGGTTGTCAAACACACGAATCCATGTGGCGCGGCAGTAGGATCGAGCCAGTCCGAAGCATGGAAGGACGCCCTTGCCAGTGATCCCGAGAGCGCCTTTGGATGCGTCATTGCATTCACAAAGGAGGTCGAACTGGAGACCGCGACTGCCATTGGGGAGCACTTCTTCGAGTGCATGATAGCTCCCGGATACCACCCAGAAGCCTTGGAACTATTGTCAGCGAAGAAGAACAGGAGGATGCTTTCGCTTCATCAGATGGGGCCAAGGGAACGAAACCTCTCCATGAGGCAGGTCAGTGGGGGCTGGCTCGCACAGATACAGGGCGCACCTGCAGTTGACTGGCAGAATGTGGAATGCGTGACCAGGAAAAGGATGGAGGATAAAGACCTCTCACTTGCAAGATTCGGATGTGCCGTCCTCTCAGAGGTCAAATCGAATGCCATAATCCTGGTTTCCGATACTCCTACGGGACTCGCCACCGTAGGAATTGGACCGGGTCAGACCAGCAGGGTTGAGGCAGTCAGAATAGCATCTAGGAGAGCGAATGACAGAGCGAGGGGGGCAATGATGCTGTCTGATGCCTTTTTCCCTTTCAGAGACGGAATAGACTCAGCATACGAAATCGGGGTATCGAGGGTTGTTCAACCGGGCGGATCAGTGAGGGACCAAGAATCAATAGACGCCGCCAACGAATATGGAATCTCAATGCTCTTTACGGGGACTAGGATGTTCCTTCACTAGCCATTCTTACTTGGGACACAGAGATCTCGTGCACTCATTCAGTGGAAGATATGAACCGAAACGGGCTAGCTAACGTGGGAACACCACTGTATTCGATCACGTTACCTCGAGATTTAGATTGCGGGTCGTCCAAAGCCTCTGATATCGTATTCACTGGAGCGCAAGGAACCCCTTGTAGCAGTCCCTCCAACTCAGCTCTTGTGAATTCTCCAATTGTATCCTGGACCATCCTTTCGACCTCATCCCTCTTTTGTATTCTAACTCTATTTTCATTCCAAGATGCAGGTACGCTCAGTGAAAGGGCATCTACCATCTTCTCCCATTGGCCACTCGTGCCTACGCCTATGGCGAACCAGCCATCAGACGCCCGAAACACCCTATATGGTACGAGATTTGGATGACGACTCCCCATCCTCCTCGTCTCCATACCTGCTAGCGCATTATGGCCCTGATTTACCAAGGACGAAACCGCGGTATCCCACAATGATATGTCTATCCTTGCCCCTCCCCCTCCTCTATTTCGCCTGAGCAGACAGGCTAGTATAGAACTGACAGCATTCATCCCCGTCATTACGTCAATCCAAGCAACACCAACTTTAGCTGGAGGGCCATCCTCCTCACCTGTCACAGACATTATTCCGCTCCTTGCTTGCATGGTTAAATCAAATGCCGGCTCATCCCTTCTGGGCCCCTCCTGGCCATACCCAGATATGCTACAAACAATCAGATCAGGCTTAACGGGCCCAAGAAGCCGGTCGAAAGCTCCAGGCTTGAAATTCTCAATTACCACGTCCACCGTATCCATCAAGCTCCGAACCCTTTCTCTCTCGTTCTTTAGATTCGCGAACACTATCTTCTTCCCCCTGTTGCATGACAGGAAATAGGAAGCAACCTCTCCTCCGTCGAATCCTTGTTGGAATGGGGGCCCCCACGTTCTGGAGTCGTCCCCCCAAGGGGCCTCCACTTTGATCACATCAGCACCTAGATCGGACAGAGATTGTGCCGCATGGGGCCCTGCAAGAATTCTTGACAGGTCGAGGACCCTTATCCCCTCTAGAGGCATCATGAGGTTACTATAACGACTAGCTAATTGAATATTGATGGAGGAAGACCTCAATCAGATAGGCGTCCAAATACCCATTGCCCTGGCCACGCACCAGCCCGACCATCCTTCAAAGACCCCTAGTGTCCCACCCGCAAGTAGACCTGCTGAGGCGTACCACAAGTAAGGAAACTCAACCAGACCGAAGTATGCTACTGAGGCGACTCCAAAGCCCGCAACTATGGAGGCCATACCCCCGAAGAGCCTGATAGCCTTCCCCCTAGCGTCAATATTACACTCCATTACCATGTCATTACTACTCTACAACCGGTAATAAACGCGTGTTTTGCGTGAAATGTGCTTAATTCCTAGTGGGTACCCTGAATCCAACGTACCATATCCCAATCAATCCCACCAGTAGAACAGTGGCCGCCCCGAATCCCGGATCGGCTCCGTCCCATGAAGAGGGGTCGGACAGAGAGCCACTTCCCTTGGTCGAAACCGCCCAGACAAAGTAAGATGAGAGCGAGGTCATCACCGCTATCAGCCCCACGACCCCGTACTTCGCGTGTCTTGGAATGGTCTTCCCCGTTGCATAGTAGTCGAAGACAGCAGAGCCAAAGTAGTCGTTGGTCAGCGTCCACCTGAATAGCCCCTCGCTTGATATTGAGAAGAAGTAGGCCGCTGGTACGGCCCAAGAAACGGTGGGCCACCCAGGAATCCATATACCAATTATTGCGAATGCGACAAACATGGATCCAAGTCCAGTGTAGAACCTACTCTTCGCTGGACTGCTCGAAACGGAGTACTTCTCCACTATCTCATCCACCGACTCTAGCCTGTCCATACTCACCCCGGCCCCTCCGAGAGGCTCGCACTTTAAGTCCAGTCCCTCTTGTAATGTCACGGATACCTGCATCACTAACCTGAAACCCGAGCTCTCCCTCAGAGGCGCATGAGTGGAGATTACCTGCTCCCCAGGATAGCGACGTCAGAGGACCCCCTCAGGCTCGCAGTTCTGATATCAGGAGGAGGATCCGGTTTGAAGGCCCTGCTGAGGCACCAATCGAATGGGCGCAGAAACCATGTAACATCCCTTGTTATCTCTGACGTGGAATCAGCAGGTGGCCTCAAGCATGCATCCGATTCATCCGTTGAACACCTCTCAATCCCTCTTCCCGGTGGAATGAAGGGGATGGAGAGGAGACTGGAACACGAGAGGAGAATCATGGAAGCCCTCGCCTCCCATGACATTGAGATGGTTGTTCTCAGCGGATACATGAGAATCCTTACTCCCTCATTCGTCTCCAACTGGAAAGGCAGACTGGTAAACATCCACCCCTCGCTTCTGCCCGAATTCCCAGGCGCACACGCTCAGAGAGACGCTATTGACTCGGGAGCGAAGGAGACAGGTTGTACGGTTCACTTCGTCGACGAGGGCGTAGATACAGGGGCTATTATCCAACAGAAGGAGGTCCCTATCCTTCCAGGGGACACCGTGGAAACCCTTACCGAGAGGATAAAGCGAGAAGAGCACGAGCTCTATCCAAAGGTATTGGATGACATATCTTCAGGTAGGGTATCAGTCTAGGTCCTCGGGTCTGTTGATGTTCTTCACGGATCTCTCATCCACTTCAACTATGACATGGTCGATTTCTGAGAGCTGTTCCTTCAAGGGCCTCCTATCAGAGCCTATGGAATCAGCTACCTTAGGCCTTAAAAGGGAAAGAAGTGGGTGTAGAACCCCTGAGCTAATTGGAATTGCAACAGCATTGTCGCCTATTCTACTCTCAAGATCCAAGAGGGTACCCATCTCCAGCCATGGAACATCAACTGGAGCTATTTGCAACGGATCATTGCAGAACGGATCGGTCAAAGCCTCGAGAATAGCCTCAATTGGCCCAGCATTTGGAACGGAATCCACAACCCATTCCACTTGGAGGCTAGGATCTATCACACTTCCATATTTCTCCATATGTTCCGGAGACGAAACAGATATTCTGATTGGCTCCAAACCTGCCTCTGCCAAGGCCATTGCAACCCTCTGTATACACGCAACGCCATCAATTTCGATCAAGCACTTGTCAGTACCCATACGGGTAGACCTGCCTCCGGCCAGTATCAGTGAACGCATACTCTCACCTCAGCTCATCGAGCCTACTCAGGGCATACTGTATTTCATCCATCAAATCCAGAGCCCTGCTCATGAAAATAGCCCTCTCCTTCCTCCCCTCGGACTCCTCCATCCACACCATCAGTTGCCTGATATCTCTGGAGTCCCTTGTGATGGTCCACTCCAGCACACTCTCTGCAATGGGGTCTTCTGATGGGAGGAGGCGTCCCGGCACAGTATCCCGTGAGGCAACTCACACATATCCGCTTCGCCTAGTCAGTGGGCCTCATGACCTTTAGGGGACTAGATACATGTACCCAACCCACAGATACATCAGGAGCGTTCATGAATGATGAACCGGTCGGCCACAACAAGCTTAGGCCTACTCGAGGGTGTAACACACCCATCATCGCCGAAATTTCGGCTACTGGAACGAAGCCCCAAAAGTGGGCCAAACAGCGAAGGAGAAATGAAAATATGTCACAAGAAGGAAAGTACGTAATACACGCAACCATCCGAACGGATGGAAACGTCCAGAGAAAGGACGTTGTAGGTGCGATTTTCGGACAGACTGAGGGTCTGTTGGGGGAGTCGCTACAACTCAGGAAACTACAGAGAACCGGTAGAATAGGGCACGTCGATGTAATTCTACATCAGAACAAAGGTAAGGTACAGGGAGAGATTCTAGTATCCTCATCTCTAGATCAGGTCAGTACAGCCGTAATAGGAGCCGCTCTGGAAACGATAGACAGAATCGGACCGTGCAAGTCCGTAATCAAAGTTAAACTGATAGAGAACCAACAATCGTCGAAGAGGGACCATGTTATCGAGAGAGGAAAGCAACTCTTGCTGAATATGGTGAATTCAGGAGTCGATGACTCTAAGAACATCCTAGAGGAAGTCAGAGCGGTACTCACGCTAGACAAGGAAACTGAATATCATGGTATGACTGCAGGGCCCAACGTTACCGAGTCTGAGGCTATCATCATCGTTGAAGGAAGGAACGACGTCAGGAACCTACTAAAGTTTGGAATAAAGAATGCAATAGCGACAATGGGCTCCGGAATAAAGCCACAATTGGTTGAGTTGGCCAAAAGCAAGAAGGGAGTAACAGCCTTCATTGATGGAGACAGGGGAGGCAAGCTCCTGCTCATGGAAATTAACGGGCAACTCGGCAAGTCACTGACCCATGTTGCAATGGCGCCCCAAAGCAGAGAAGTAGAACACTTGGAAGGAAAGGTGATCACCAAGCACCTCCAACAAAAAGAGGCGGCTAGCAAGGCCGTGGCTAGGATTCAGTCAGAGCTCAACAAAGAGGACGACAAATCAGTTGGTAGGGGAAGCGAGTCATTGGTGGCACCAGACCATGTAAAGGACTGGGCTACACACCTGGACGGCCTAAAGAAGAATAACGCGGTAATCATCATGGAAGATGGGTCTGGATCAGATCCAATCGGTGCCAGGGCATTGGCCGGAGCGATGGCAGATTCGACTGGCGCCACAGGATTAGTGTTCGCTGGAAAAATTAATGATAGGATATTCGAGCTAGCGTCTGGAGCTGGGATAGAGAATGTTCTCGGGACATCGGTAGGGGGAGTTACGCGAAAGGGCAACGTCCAGGCTTACTCCGCAGAAGATCTCTGATGGCATGCTCCACGGCGGGACGTAGTCCCGTACAGAACCTACGTCTGACCATGCCTACCAGCAGAAGGCATCAAAAGTCCAACAGTTCCGCTGACTACGATGGATCAGACCACGGCTGGTATCCTTGCCCTATACGGGATACTTGGAGTAACGGTTCTTGCACTATGGCTGAGACATAGATCTGTCCTGAATCACAGAGACAGAATGATGAGTAGAATGGGGACCCTGCAGTCGAATCTCACTGACACGACCCAGAGGTTGGACCTTCTTTCCAGAGGGGTGGATACAATTCTCGGAGAGACTCCTGAAGTCCGAAATCTACTAGGTGTACATCGCAAACTCGAAAGTGCGGAAAATTTGCTATTCGATCAAGGTGTAGCAGTCAGCTCAAGTGAGTCATGCGCAATAGCAACACACGCAGCCAAGGCCATAATCGAGAAGCATGATGGTATCTCCGTTGATAGCGACTCCATTCTCCCAGGGTTGCTTCCACTGGTAGAAAGACTGGATGCTATACTTACAGAGGCGGAGATGAAGGCAGAAGATCTGGAACTCAATGGTAGCGAGCAAAGAATCCTAGGGGGCCTTTTCCATGCCTCTGCAAGGACTTCAAGAGCCGCTGACTGCTACAAGATGGCGAACCTGATGGACCCGGAGGACTCAACCTCCCTGCGCTCGCTTGCAAGGATTCAGAGAGAATCTGGAGAGCTAGACTCACTGGATAGAACCCTGGAAAGACTGCTTGCGTCAAATCCGGATGATGTTGAGGCATTGGCGGAACAGGCATCTATCCTTGTCGGTTCTGAAGATGAAAGGTACCTAAGGAACAAGACCAGATTGGTTGCACTGGGCCAACCACTACAAGAGACCGAAGACTCAGCAAGACTTTCCGAAATCGCCATGAGAGCGAAGGAATCGAGAATCACAGGTCCAACTTCCGATCTAGATCCATCGGACGCTCCCCTTCTCATAGAGAGAGCGGCGAAGCTACTCCTTCTCGGAGAGGCTGGTGCGGCTATGGAAGCAATCACATCCGCGATAGAGGTGAATGATGAGAGTGGCCCGGCTTGGTTGCTACATGCAAGGATACTTGCAGCAGGGGAGGGTAACTCAAAGGAGGCAATCAGGAGCATAAGGAGGGCCACTGCCTTGGGCGAGTATGGGGTTATTATGGAGGCTGAGGTGTTAGAAAATGAAGGAAGGCTGGACGCTGCTCGTGCAGTCTTGGAGGAGCATATCGAGACTGCCCCCGGAGATGCCCAAGCTAGGGCGAGACTTAGCTTAGTTCTTCTAAAGGCCGGCTCAATAGAGTGGGCTAAGGAAACCCTCAACGAAGCCCCTCCCGAGTGCTGGGATAGCGCCTGCATGCACGTGATGGAGGGCAGACTGCATCTGCATGATGCTGAGCAGTACAGAGATGACTATGGAACTCACGACCAAATCCTCTTGATAGACGCCCTAATTTCATTTGATGCCGCGATAGATCATGATAGAGAGAGCGGACTTGCTTGGTTGGGAAGGTCTAGGGCACTAAGGTATCAGGGATCTTTAAATGAGGCAGAAGTCGCCTTAGTTAGGGCTAGGAGACTAATTCCAGAGCACACATCAATCCCCCTCGAGGAGGCACAATTATGCATCGAGCAGGGAAAGCTAGACCAAGCCAACACACATGTCGCGGAAGCCGCAACCCACTTACATGACCATCCTGTGGTTCCGTTCATCAGGGGGCTCATCGCAGCCAAACAAGGGAGACTGACCGAGGCGCAGACTCTTTTCTCCAAAGTACTGAATATGGACTCGAGTCATATTCGGGCCAGGCTCAATAGATGTTCTGCATCTCTTCTGAAGGGCGATCTGGACTCATCACTAGACGATGCCGATCATCTAATATCAACATCCCCAACACTCCTCATTGCTCGTCAGAGAAGGGCAGAGGTACTGATGAATCTCGGAGACTGGAAAGAGGCCGAGGCCGAGCTCAGGAGAATTCTGGATCGTAGAGATGAACACGTTATGGCACTAGTCCATCTAGGGACTTGTTTGATTGCTATGGACAAGGCGGAGCAGGCAGAGAGGCCACTTAACTCAGCATTGAGAGTAGACCCAAATAATTCCGATGCATGGTATCAGAGGGGACTCCTCTATCTCGACTTCGGGAGAGGGGAGGAAGCGCTATCTGACTTTGAGAGCGCATCTAGGAACGATCCGAAGCACATAGATGCCAAGCTAATGATTGCCGCAATTTTGCATGAACGGGGAGACACAAAAGAGGCGATTAATGCTTGGAGAAAGGTCTTGGATATTGACCCACAACACAGACTGGCTAGGAGAAGGCTGGAGGAATGTAAGGGAAAAATTTCGGCCACAGTACCCGGGGTCTTGCAGCCGGAGGATTGAATCACTTCCTTCCACGCGCAGTGGCATGGCCGAATCAATCGAACCGGGAAACCACGCTCCAAAATTCAAACTCCCAAACGCCAATGAGGGCTCTGGGGAGTCACATGTTTCCCTGTCAGAAGTGTTGGGTGACAGCGGGGGAGTAGTAATGTTCACCTGCAACCACTGTCCATATGTCGTAGGTTCCGAGGGGAGGATAGAGGAAATTGCTGAGAAGGCCAGAAATAATGGACTGGGATTTGTTGGAATCAATTCCAACGATCCCGTGAAGTATGAGGCCGACTCTTGGGACAACATGGTAAAGAGATCCCAGAGAGGAATGACATATCCATACCTCCACGACGAAGATCAGGCGGTAGCTACCTCTTACGGGGCAGAGAGAACCCCGGAGTTCTACTTGGTCTCGTCTGCTGGGGTGGTAGTTTACAGAGGGAGAATGGACGACTCCCCAAGAGACCCCTCACATGCAACAACAAATGATCTTTCAGAAGCCATTGATGACTATGTCTCTGGAAGAGAAATTTCTAACCCCAGGACGGAAAGTATCGGATGCTCTGTCAAGTGGAAGGATTGATCAATACTGCTCCAAGACCAACTCCGTTTGAGTTGAGCTAATCTCCGCGGGCGCTGTCAGCCACATCTTATCCAGCATCTCTCTTAGCCCAACCGTGTCGTCTACATGTACCACAGCAATCAGATCTGCGTCTCCACTAATCTCATACACACTCTCCACGCCATCCCAACTAGCGAACTCTCCAGCGAGGGAACCGATTTCTGTTCCAGGACCGACTTTCATCCTAATCAAAGCGGTAAGTCCTATCCCAGTCTCTCTAATTGTGTAGCCCCTGATAACACCGTCCTCCTCCAATCTCTTCATTCTGGTTCTGATGGTTCTCTCAGTAACCCCGACTCTTTCCGCTATCTCAACGAAAGAAGCCCTGCCCGAGTCTCTGAGTACGGTTAATATCGATCTATCAAGGGAATCAACTTTCATACTATTTTATCCGTATTATGGATACTATTTGTACTTATTCTACTGATATCGGAGAATTTATCCCAAAATAATCCTATATTCGTATATTTGAGAAATTAGCTACATTGGGTGTATTCAAATGGGACCCCCTTGTTTGAGTGCTCGTGGCGAACGAAGAGGCGGTACACCTTCTTCGTAAACAGGAGTATCTGGACGAGGTCTCCTCTCTCGGCCTATCTCCCTCATATTCTACTTGGTACAATGTAGATGTCGCCACCTTGCTCAACAGAACGAGGATAGTAGGGCATGAGGTAGACAGTGAAACTGGCCAATCGCTTGTCTTCTTCGACAGAAGTGTTATGCTTTGCTGTCCTGCCTCTGGTAAGATGCATCACTATCCCAAACACCTGCTTCACTGCTTTGTAGACGATAACAGGTGCGATTGCTCGGAGCACGATGGAGTGCTATTCAGGGCCGAGCTATTCTCCATCTCTCCGAAAGGAGAGCAACTGTGTTGGGAGGCGTGTTGTAGGTCAGAAATGGAAGTCCCAGAAGTTCAGACCAAAGTATCCCGTTGGTTGAGCTGGTTGAACGAATAGTTATGATCAATCTCAAGGACAATGTTGAGAAGACGCCCCACAGTCGAAAGTACATGGGAACCCGCATCTCTCGAATCTCCGGGAGAATGGTCCTCGATTCCAGAGGCAACCCAACCGTTGAGGTGGACTGTCTAACAGAGGACGGGAAGATGGGTCGAGCAATGGTTCCGTCAGGCGCCAGTACAGGTCGTCATGAAGCTGTAGAGTTACGGGATGGAGGGAGTCGCTGGGGGGGCAAGGGCGTCGATACCGCGGTCTCGAATGTCAATGGGCCAATCGCAGACGCCTTGGTGGGTTTAGACGCCAGTGACCAAGGAGTCGTAGATACAGCAATGATGACCATTGACTCGACCTCGAATAAGGCCAAATTAGGCGCCAATGCCATTCTGGGAGCCTCTATGGCCTGCCTAAGGGCTACTGTAGGTGACGGAGAAATATGGCAACACATCTCGGATGGCCAGGCGTCTATACCCGTTCCACTGATGAATATCCTCAATGGTGGAGCTCATGCTAACTCGAACGTCGATGTTCAGGAATTTATGATTGTTCCACACGGGTTTGAATCATATCCCGAGGCCCTTCGTGCCGGTGTCGAAATCTATCACTCACTTCGATCTGTCCTAAGGGATGCAGGATTACTAGGGGGGGTTGGTGACGAAGGAGGATTCGCTCCAGACCTGCCCTGTAACGAGGACGGACTAAGATACGTCATGGAGGCAATTGTCAGCGCAGGATATCAACCAGGAAATCAGGTCTCTATCGCGTTAGACGTGGCCAGTCAAGAATTCTTACACGACGATGGGTACCATATCGATGGAAAGATAATGGATGGATCAGAGTTGGGACGCCTCTACTCCTCTTGGCTAGATAGCTATCCAATAGTCTCCATCGAAGATCCATTCGGTGAAGACGACTGGGATTCTTGGACCGAATTCACCCACAGGGAAGGCCACAGAGTTCAGGTCGTGGGCGACGATCTCTATGTTACTAATCCTGATCGACTCGCCAAGGGGATTGAGACAGGCGCATCAAATGCAATCCTCATCAAGCTCAACCAAATAGGAACAGTTACCGAAACACTAGTGGTCATAGGAATGGCAAAGGCCGCTGGATATGGCACTGTCATCAGTCATCGTTCCGGTGAAACGGCAGACTCAATTATCGCGGACATAGCCGTTGGAACTAACGCAGGACAAATCAAAACTGGAGCTCCAGCTAGAAGCGATAGAACGTCAAAATACAACCAATTATTGAGAATTTCTGAGAAATGCGACAACTTCTCGAAGCTATTCCAGCATAGATAGTAGGATTGGCAAAACAATAGTGGCATCCGACTCAATGACAAATTTCGGAGTGGTAACATCTAGCTTATCCCAGCTTATCTTCTCCGTTGGAGGTGCACCGGAGTATCCTCCATAAGATGGCCTAGATTCTGAGATCTGCGTATACCAAGACCATCTTGGGACATCTATTCCTACATCCTGTCTAAGCATAGGGACAACAGAGATGGCGAAATCCCCAGCAATCCCTCCTCCGACCTGAAGGATACCGGTTGGCGAATCATCTTCCCTGTACCAGTCAGCCAGAGCCTGCATTGCTTCCAACCCTCCTTTGATTATCGAAGAGTCCTTTACGGTCCTATCAAGTATCCTGGCGGCCAGTATGTTTGCCAGAGTTGAGTCCTCCCATCCCGGCGTAAAAATGGGAAGATTGGCATCCGCCGCCGCCACTAACCAAGACTTATCAGAATGCTCGTCAAAATCTAAGTCCCCATGGAGAATGATATCATACAGATACTCATGCGGAAATCTGCTATCACCTGCGACTTCTGCATCTTCCCAAAGGGAAGCCAGTTGACTCTCGACATCTCTGAATACGTCCTCTGGAATAGCCACATCCGTGACTCTGTTCATCCCTCTATCTCGAAGCGACTCTTCATCTTGAGGACGAAGATTCCTCCAATCATGGACATCCTCATATTCAGATCTGGAAATAAGACTGAATAATTCCTCCTCCAGATTAGCACCAGTGCAACATATTGCATGGACCTTCTGTGACCTTATTGCCGGCGCAAGACTCCTCCCTATCTGTGCAGTAGACATGGCCCCTGCCAAGGTAACCATGAGCCTCCCTCCAGAATCAAGAAACCCACTCAAAGAATTCCCACATCTTGCTAGCTCCCCAGCATTAAAATGGTGGAAATGCTCCGAGACAAACTCCTTGATACTCATTCAAATCCCCCTAGAACCTGTCAATTCTCTGTCTCCTATCAAGTACTATCCTGCCATTCTCTGAAACCAATCTTTCATGTATTTGTTCTGCTACGCAATCAGGTTCATGATCGCCACAAGTGAAGACATCTATGGCGAGTAGGCCGCTTTCAGAATAGCAATGGGCGGTTACATGACTTTCGTCTATCAATACCACGGCAGCAAAACCCGGGGGACTCAAGTCCCCATCGAAAATCTCGACATGTGAATGGACCTCTCTTATCCCACACTTTCTAACACTCTCCCTCATCAGATTCAACATCCACTGCCCACCATTTTCTTTGGTTGAGGAATAATTCCGGTAATCAAGTAGGACATGGGTCCCCCGCGACTGTCCGCCTACCATGCCTACTCGTATGGATATGTGATTTCAAGCTCTCGACTAGATTAGCCAAGATTTCAATCTGCGGATCCCTTCATGTATCGACTCCTCATCCGTTGCATAAGACACCCTGATGAAGCCCTCCCCCCCAGTAATCAATGAGGCAGGAATAAGCTGGACCCCTGCCTCCAAAGCACCGTCCGCAAACTCTGTATCAGACATTCCGGTTCCGGTGATGTCCGCGAATATGTAGAACGCCCCCTCAGGCTCTACTACTCTAATTCCCGGGAGATCTGAAAGCCCCTTCTTCATTATCTCCCTCCTCTTTTCGTATTCTGCATTGAATTCCTCAACGGCCTCATCACATCCCAAGGCAACTCTTGCGGCCTCCATCATGAAAGTAGGAACATGAGAGGCAGAATTGGCCTGACTCTTAATTGCCGCTTTGACCGCGTTGGGTGGCCCTGTAAGGAAACCCAATCTCATGCCTGTCATGGCCCATGATTTAGACCATCCATTGACGACTATTGTCCTCTCAATTCCGCCTGGAAGCGAAGCAGGTGAAACATGGGGCCAATCCACCCAAATCATACGGGAATAGATTTCATCCGAGACTATCCACAAGTCGTTATCTGTAGCTATATCCAAGATTCCTTGAATTTCCTCAGGGGTGAATACCGCTCCGGTTGGATTACAAGGGGAGTTAATTAGAATCATCTTGGTCCTTTCTGTAATGGCATCCTTGATGGCATCTAAATCGGGGTGAAAATTATCTTTCCTCACAGGTACGTGAACGGGTATGGCGCCGATAAACTCAAGCATAGGCTCGTAAGATGCCCAAGATGGGGCCAATAGGATCACCTCATCTCCCGGCATAGTAGTGATTAGGAACGAGTAAAGCATTGCTTGCTTCGCTCCTGGGGTCACCACTATGTCCTCAGCCGAGACATGGATATCATGATGAGTCATTAGATAATCTGAGACTGCATTACAAAGCTTGAGTGAACCAGCCCCCCTGGTATACTTTGTGTTTCCAGACTCCAACTCAGCTATCGCGGTTGCCAAAATCTCCTCAGGGGTTGCGAAACCAGGCTCTCCAACTGTCCACCTAACTATTTCTGGTCCCGGTGGTTGCAGGTAAGGGGCGAAACCAACTCCGAGCCCCTCGAACCTCTTTGAGATGTCTGGCATGTATCTGGGATGCACAGGACGACCATCAAGGTATGCCGAATCTCGGATAGCCTTCAAGAGAGGATGTCCTGTCCGAAACACACAGCACGGATGGCAGAGTAGCTATGCAAGGGATTGCAGATCCCTGGACCCGGGTGCAAATCCCGGTCCGTGCTCCATTAATTTCTAAGAAAGCATCACGTTAGCGGTGAAAACCAGTCCGACTATCAATGTGATAGTGATTACGAAGACGTTGAAGGCGTTAGGCGTCATCTCCTCGATACCAGCTCCGAAGCCGGTCATTCCGTCTTCAACTCCTTCATCCCTCATTCTGTAATATGCATACAACACTAATAGCATCGCAACTGGCCCTGCAACACTATCAATTACAGATTGATCGGAAACCGGCCTGGTTATCTCGCCAACATTGTCAACTAATGCCATGTAAGTCGATATGGTAGCAGTGATTAGGAAGAAGATTCCTGGATGCAATATTGACCACTTTCCCTTTGGTCCGTCCAATACAACCATTGCGGTCCAGAGTGTGTAGACTAGGAATAGCGAACCACTTACGGCTACTGTCACCTCAGAAGGAGCTCCCAGGCCCGCATCGAGCATTTCCTGACTTGCCTCACCTAAACCGAAGGCGGCTATTCTCTCACCTGGCATTACGATGGACATGAAACTGTACCAAACCCCCATTAGAACCACGATTAGCATAGCCACAAGTGACGGCTTGTCCTCTATGTTCAAACCCATCCTAAATTCAGATAGCCCATCGTCTACCTCGTCCTCGGCCTTTAGAAGGTAGTAGGCCGCTATGTATACCACAGTGGTTATCGGAGCAACATATTTCGGTGTCTCGGAGGAGTCCAAGTCTCCCCAATAAGCCCACATTGTGACAGACATTACAACGAAACCCAAAATTACTGGTATCATGATCTTCCACATTCCCTTTGCCCCCTCATTAAGTATTAGCATTGTAGACATGAAAACACCAAACATCAGTACGCCATTGAAGGCGGTCTCAGGCCCCCCATTTCCATATGAGGCCATTCCAGCAGAGGTCTCGTTGGAAAATCCGAGAGTGAAGCAACCTTCCCCTCCGGTAACATAACAATCGGCGAATAGCATGAAGTTCAACGAGTAAACTATCGCTACAAGCGCACTGATAACAAGACAAATTTTTGCAGGCGTGGATTTGATTCTATCAAACATTAGTCAAAACTACAATCGAAGGCTAATAATTGTGACGTTTGTATATAGATGAAGAATATTATTGTGTTTATTTCCACTCCATATCGTAATGTAATCCAATTCCTTCAATCTCAAAAACATCAGATACCTCTACGAATCCACATCTCCTGTACATCGGTACGGCCCTGATTCTAGCATTACACCATATGCCACTACTCTTACTAGAGGCATATTCCTGAAGCTCCTTGACGATACTAGAACCGACTCCCCTGTTTCTGTGTTCTGGGCTAACCGCCATTCCTCTTATCCTGAATCTGCACCCTTCTCTTTCGTCTATCTGAAGTGTGGAACACCCAATAAGCTCGCCTTTCTCGTACGCACATAGAAATCTGGTCCGCGGGTCATCATCAATTCCCGGATAATGTTCAGTTCCACGAGGAAGTCCCACTCTCAGAACTCTGTACCTCAGCTCCAAATGGGCATCATCGACAGAGTCCTCCCAAACTAGTCCTTGCCTCATTACTACTCCCGATGGGGTCAATGAAAATATATCCTTAGTTTATTTGAAGCGCTAGACCCCTTTGGCCATACCATGGAGGAGGCTAGTGGGCCCGAATGGAGAATCCACGGACTAGTCGGTGCAGCCCTCCTAATCAATGTGGTATTCCTGAAGATATCCATTGATGGGCCATGGGATTCAGAGACATTTACCTTGGGCCTAATCGGCTCTGTTTCCATCGCCCTATTCTATGTCTCGTGGTATAGATTAACGTTCAGAAGGAGAGGACTAATTCCTTGGGTCGATCTCTGGAAGGAGCCCTCTTCATCGGCCAAGAAGGTGCTATTGTCCTCCCTCATAGTCCTCTCCATGGCTTGGCTTTCTGGTAATCATCTACAACACATACTTCCGACCCCTACCGGATTGGTATTGTCCTTGATTGGTTTCCTAATGCTGACTCAGTCAGCATATGTACTGATGAGTATTGGACCCTTGTCAGATGACTAGCGCTTGGACCAAATCTCGAGCCATTTTGTGATATTCTTCTCAACGTCTTCTTCAGATACCTCACTGTTCACAACAGAGCCGTTCCTAATCGCCTTAACCCGACATCCACATGCATTTGCATGCCCACCTCCGTCTGGATCGAAATAAGTCGCAAGCTGTGTTAAGTCGAAAACCCCTCCTTCTTTGTGAAGGAACGAGTTCGTGTAGAAAGACGCTGAAACAGGATATCTTCCCTCTTCTCCGAAAGACGCTCCTATGTCACCGTGAATCACGATACAAGCATCACATGAATCCCCTGCAAATGCTGTGATATGATACCCATTGGAACGCATCCCCAAACCATCTAATCTGGCAATAGCCATTCTGTCCACGACATGGGTTCTTTCTGAGATAATACCGGATAGTAGGGACCTCTGATGCTTCCTCTCCTCCAGCTTCATAGAAATCATTGGGATTCTGAGGATGTCCTCTATTTGCATACCTTCCTGCAGGGCCTCTAAGACGGCCATGGCTGTACCTTCATTTACATCGATAACCCTACCTAGCCAGACCGCAGGTACATCTGAAAGGTATTCTTCCCTTGAAATCCCCCCGCCGTCAAGCTTGTCCACCCACTGCAATAGTTCCTCAAGATCAGAGACATCCAGCCTCTCTTTCACCAGATCATATGCTATCCTCGCGGCTGAGGGAGTGGGCCTCCAAACTGATACTACCCCCTCTTCACTGCCCGAAGGAATGTTGGATTGGTGATGATCTATACTCAAACCACAATTCGGATGTCTTGGCAGGTCACAAACCGCCGTCTCCCTGTCCATCAAGTGGTCCATGAGGCCAGCCCTCAATTCACCAGGGTGACCGAACACAATCTCACAATTAGGCCACCACCTCCTCAGAATTGCAGCAGTGACAACCCCGTCTAGATCACTATCAGTGACTATCCTCCGAATGCTCAGAGAAAGCGGGTCGACATCCATGAATCGACTCGGGTACTATCTACTCAAAGGTGCTTTTGGTCCAAATTAATCAGTAATGTTTTGACTGCACCCCTCCTACTGTGAGTATGACTGCAACCACTCCAGGGCCCATGGAGACCTCCTGCGGTTTCATCTTACTCAACTATGACTCTATCCTTCTTCTTCAATACCCCCAGGGCCATTGGAGCTTTCCTAAGGGCCACGTTGAACGAACTGATCTTTCCCGCCATGAGACGGCGGCAAGGGAGTTGAAGGAAGAAACCGGCATCGAGAAGGTGGAGATCGACAACTATTGGGAATCCAGAACAGAGTATACCTTTAGGAAGAAAGGACGGAGTACATCAAAGCAGGTATATTGGTACATCGCAAGAACGGATGAGGTCGATGTCAAATTATCAGAGGAGCACACCAGTTATCTGTGGCTAAACCACGATGACGCAGAGTCTATTTTGACATTCGAACAAGAGAAGAAACTTCTTCGTTCGGCTATAATTCATATGAAGAAATCAGGAATGATCCCCTAATTTCCTCTTCCCAAGAGGCGTCCAAAGAGATTCCCCCTCTTCCCCCGTAAGCCAACGTGCTAGTACGAAACAATGATCAGAAAGCCTGTTTAGATAACTGATAATGTCTGACCTGATCTCCTCACGAAGGGCGCAGGCTTCCCTCTCTGCCCTCCGAACAATGGTACGAGCCATGTGTAGGTTCGCGACTACCGGATTTCCTGTTGGAAGTATGAACGATGACAGAGGCTCTAGGTCCTCAAGCATGTAGTCCATTTCCTCAACTAGCCTGTCTCCAGCTTCTGTCCCAATCACGGACATCTGCTCAGGAACTCCTCCTGGAGGACATGCACACTCGGCTCCCACGTCAAACAACTCCTGTTGAATTATTCCAAGCATATTGTCAGCCTCGATAAGACGATCACCTAAGGGTTGAAGAGACTCGTCAGCAACCCCAGGATTCTTGAGCCTCGAAATCTCTGCACGGACAATTCCTATCGCAGAATTAGCCTCATCGATTGTTCCGTAGACCCCAACTCTGGGATTCTCCTTCCCGACTCGAGTACCGTCTACAAGCGAGGTCTCCCCCCCATCGCCTCCTCCAGTGTGAACCTTAGTTATCCGAACCATATCGTACGCCCCGAGTCCGCCCAATCTTACAATCGTACCGTATCACTCCTCTTCTCCGCTCATCGAGGTATTCAATTGGTGGAGCTCTGAATCTATAGCTTCTATCCAAGCACTGTCAACAGCATCCAACCCTCCCAACTTTTCAAGCTCTATTCGGTGATATTCCTGCTCGTCTGTATTTCCAATGTGCTGGTGAATCATCATCAATGCCGCATGGCTCATTGCCGTTAGCCATTGATCTTCGGAATGCCAAGACTTCTCAAAATGAGACACTGCACCCCTAGGACCCACCAACAGCCCCCTCCTAACCTGTCTTAGGCCGGACTTAGACCAAGAGATCCCTTGTATACCGATCACCAGTCCCCTAAAGCAGAGATAGACCTCTAACATAACCAAAATTGAGGCTAGAGCGAAGGACACTATTTGCTCGGTTTGATCATATTCCCCCCATCTCCCAGAAAGAAGGCTAATGGATCCTATGCAAAGCAGTATTCCGCCGAACGGGGCAACGACCACGTCGTGGTGTGTGATGGTCATATGCCTAACTCCGAAAACGACACCCAGCCCGCCTATCAAAGAAGCTATAATCGCCGGAACCTCTTCTGAGGTTTCTCTTGGAGCGGTACTAGATAGCCATAACAGCAAAGAAATACTGAAAAGAAGAGCAGAAAAACGCCCACTAATCTCTGGAAATGGTTGATGCCTGCTGTACCACATACAGGCAATACCCACGATGGCAAATATCAGTATCCAAAACCACATAAAAATCCCTAATTATCGAATCCACCTTTCCAGCCCGGTTTCCAAAACTCCTCATTATCAAGCCATCCAAGCCACTCTTCGGCATCGGCTCTTAGTAGTCTGAAAGCTCTCCTATCCAAACCCTGCTTGAGTGAGTCATCTAGATCCCCCCTTCTGTTGGCATCGGTCCACTCAACCTGGATTTCACGAACCAAAGACTGTCCGGCTGAAGGATTCTCATAGTTTCTCTCACAAATCTCCCTAAGATCTTGGAGCCACATGCGCGCTCCCTTGATGTGTGGGGAGTCACTAACCTCCTTATGACGCCGCTTTCCGAAGGGCCACCATCTCATGGTTCTCAGTCAAACCAAAGGGTATCCTCTATTCATCGTTCCGAAGGACAAAAGTCCTACTTCTCCCCCCCTTTGGCCATGGGCCGGGTATTGGTGCACATCCACGGGAAGCCCAAGGGTAGGGGAACACGAATCATAATTGATGACTATGCAGGTAGAAACGCATCTGCCGGAATGGAATTGATAGTTCACAAAGATAAGATAAGCCCTCCCGATTACGAGGCAAAAATCGAGTCTGGAGGAGCCAACATCATTCTTCTTGATGAGTCGGGGACCATGGTAACCAGCGTTGAACTCGCCGAAATAATTTCAGAGACCTCATTGTCAGGCAGAAATACGATTTTTGCGGTAGGTCCAGCAGACGGATTCAGTGATGAAATGAAAATTAAAAACAAGAAGATTTCAATTTCAAGGATGACTCTGACCCATGAAATGGCCACAGCCATTCTCTTGGAGCAACTCTACAGAGCATCCGAGATTAACAAGGGAACACAATATCACAGATCGTGAACTTGTTGATTGTTTTCATCTACATGAACCACGGTTGGAAGATGACCCTGAATCATATTTTCCTCGATGCCGGAATATGCGAGTATAATAACTAAGTCGCCGGGATTAATTAGATGCGCAGCAGCGCCATTAATGCATATTTCACCCGACCCCCTGTCCCCCTCAATTACGTATGTCTCCAGACGATTTCCGTTTGTTATGTCAAGAACGTGGACCCCCTCCCACTCTATCAGTCCGGCTGCATCCATCAAGTCCCCGTCTATCGTGATTGACCCGACATAGTCCAGGTCAGCACCAGTGACTGTAGCTCTGTGTATCTTCGAGGTAAGCATCCACCGTAACTTCGACATGACCCTCCGACCACAATGATAGATTTCAATACAAGGTTCTCTTGAGTGATACTCAGAGGCCCCATTGATACTAATTTCACTAATCAGGGGTATCCGTTCATAAGTCAGACAGCATCTAACTATGCTACCGGGTGGTAACGTGTTAGGAGAGAAAGCAATTTGGAATTCAGGTGACAGCAGTCGCAAAGCCCTCATTTCTGTCTTTATGGTTGGAATTATGCTATTTAGTACTCAGATGTATTCCTTTCAGGATTTCGAAACATATGACGAGAAGCACAATGAGAAGCATACTTCCTCATTGACAGAACCCTCCGATAGCGGAACGTATCAGCAGGGAGGACAGGCAGAGTGGCCACAGTCCGATGCGAGTCAAGGTCCACAGTCCCCCATTGATTCTTTCAATCATCCCGCATTCAATGACCCGTCATATCACGACCCCCTGTCCTATTATGGGAAGGTCGCTGACCCTTCAGCTCTCATTAGACAGCCCGGGTACTCCTTCTTTTTGGAGGAGACAGATGCTGAAGACCACGATAATGACGGAATTGGAGACCTAAGCGATCTGGACGACGACAATGATGGAATCAACGACCTAATTGAGATGTTTGATGGTTGCTACGGCACTCACCCATACGATCACGACAATGATGGTATATTGGACGAATTCGATTGGGACGACGACAACGACGGTATCCTAGAAGGCCCGATAGACTACGACCAAGGAGCGGATCCAAGAAACGTGTCCATGGACAGATATGTGGAACCTACCACTGTTCACCCATGGACAGGAACTCCTGTCGGTGTGGGTTACAGGGTAGATCAAAATCCGCTAGATCATGACAATGATGGCGTGACCGATGATGACAACGACGGTTCTGGACCAGACTCCTATGATGAGGATGACGACAATGACGGCAGGATAGATCAATTCGTTTGGCCTTGCGACTTCGATTCGGATGGCGTTCAGGACTACTTCGATGCGGACGACGACAGTGATGGTGTAGAAGACCTCTGGGATTCCCACCCTTGGGACTCAACGATTACCACCAACATCACCACCACCTCCTCACTCTGGGATACTGCCTCAGAGTGGGGGGCCACAGAGCTGATTTCAGTTTCTATCGGGGAGAGTGGCCTCAATCCAGATAGAATAACAATCGAAGAAGGCGATACAGTAACTTGGACAAATGACGACTCACAACCACACAACGTAACCGCTAACGACGGAACTTTCGACAGTGGCGAAATCAGTCCAGGTGGCACATTCACATTCACCTTTTCCACTCAAGGATCTTGGGATTACTCAGATCCATCGAACAGCGATCCAAACTACGAGGGACGTGTCACCGCAGGTCCAGAAACAAGCCAGACTCTACCCGACGCATTTAATCTCAACGAGGACATCTACGGAACAGACAAGTTCAATTTCGTGACAAAGGAGAGGACAATCTGGCATCCCCGTGCCCAGGCATTTACTCAGGTGGTGGATGGGGATCTCGATGGCGATGGAATTCCAAATTTCGTCGATCCCGATAATGACAACGATGGGACCCCGGACTCTGCCGACAACGATGACGATAACGACGGACTGTTGGACATGTGGGATGTAGACGATGATAACGATGGAATCCCCGACTCCTGTATGCAAGTAGATACCAATTCAGACGGGAATGGAGATCTTCCCAATTCCCAGCCAATCGGAGTCCCGGGGATAGATTGCGAGCTGGACTATGACAGAGACTTGGATGATGATATCTACAGGCCAATAGACTCTGACTACGATCTAGTTTGGGATTGGAAGGACACGGATGTAGGAGGGGCGTTCCCCGCTGATAATCTTCTTGGAAACCCCGGTAACGATCCTAATGACCTACCATACGACCTTGATAACGATGGCATAGTAAACGAACTGGACCCATTCATGAATGCCACAGAGGATGACGTACTATCTTGGGACTGCCCAAGCATAGACAATCCTAACCCGGTAAACCCCGACCCAAGGTGTACTACAGAGAGAAAGTCCTACACCGGAAATAATGACTGGGATGGTGATGGATTCAACAACTGGGAGGACGTTGATGACGATAACGATGGAGTTCTTGACTGGCTAGACATAGATCCGAACTGCGACCTGGACGATGATGCAGATTTGCACAATCTAAATGGCTCAATGTTCAGAGATGATGGTGCCAATGACATAGACACAGACATTGACGGCGACGGACTCTCTAATGATTTGGACTGGGACGATGACAACGATGGAATCTCGGACCTCTATGATCCTGATGACGGGAACTGTGGTGTCGTGGACAGCGACTCCACTGACCAGTTCGACAATTCTTACTCGCATCAAGACGGCGAACTGATTGATGGTAGTGATGACGGAACAACATATACAATGCTACAACCACTGAGGTGGGATCAGTTCTGGCACTTCAGCCCGTTCTTCGCCGATGACCATCACTTCATACTCCCCTACAACGGATATCAGGAGAGTGTTGACCCTGTGACGGGCTTAAGCACTATGGACTCCAATGGGGTTGTACCAGAGATGTATTGGCACGTAATGATGAAATGGAGCCCTTGGAATGGTAACAATTTCTTCGATATAGACATGGATGGAGACTCACTGATTAACGGGATAGATGTTGACATGGACGCAGATGGTATGCCTGACTGGTGGGATCAGGACGAGGGATCCGACGGTAGATTGGATGTTAACGATCCAGCGTTCGGAGGCTCGCTCAATGATGGCGAGTGTGATCTGTCTCTGTTCTATATGTTCTTCCAGATAGCATTCCAACCCATTGCTTGTGGTGTTGAGCTGGCGTGGCTCTTTGGTTGGCCGGTTCTCAGGGCCACTCAAGTTCAGGGTACCATCTACACAAACCCATACAGCACTAGGCCTGACCCACAATGGGACCAAGGGTCTTACAACGGCAGTAACTCTAACGGCCAATGGACCTGTAACAAGAATTGCTTCTGGTTCGACTTCAATGGAAATCAGGACGTAGGCCCCAGCTCAGCAGTATCCTATGTCGACATCATGGATAATAGGGATCTCTGGATCGCGTTCGTAGGTGTTAACAGGGGGCTATTCCAATGGGGGGCCGACTCGAACGCGAACATGTTTCCCGACGAGGTAGCCGATCTACTCAACAATGACGTCGACCCAGATGATGACTGCGGTGCGCCCGTTGCAGGAAATATGGAGCCCCAATGCATGTTCAATGATACTGCAGATTTAGATGATGACTTCGACGGAATTTATGATCACTGGGATATCGATGATGATAATGATGGTATCTGGGATTACATGGAGGTCGACTCGAACGACGATCTCGATGACGATTCTAACACCGAACCACCGGGCTCCTTCTTCACTGGTACAAACTGTGAGGACAACGATGATGATGGAACAGACACTGATCCCGATGATGATGGATGGTATCAAGCGGTATGGGATAAGGGACTGTTGGGACAGGGGTTGTTGGCTCCAAAGTACTATGACGTGGACAATGACAACGATGGAGTTCCTGATGGTGAGGACCCCGATGACGATAACAACGGAGTCCCTGATTCGATACAGGAGACCCTAGAGGGATGCTTCACTGGAGAAGAGCAGAGTCCGTGGGACCATGATAACGACGGGACTCCAAATTGGGCCGACAATGATTGGGACGGAGACGGATTAGTCAATGTGATCGAGCAATCCGGAGCGACCCCCTTCATAACCCCCTGGGACCATGATAACGATGGTATCAGAGACGATATCGATGACGATGACGACGCAGATGGAATGAAGGATGAGGACGAAGTAATGCTTTGGCCAACTAGGTTCGGTTCGGAATCCACCAATCCATGGGACCACGATGACTTTGGAAACGGCTCCGGAATCGCCAACCCAACGGACCCTAGTACAGGGCCTGACGCGATTGACAATGACGATGACGCAGACAATAGGACTGACGTTGACTGGGACCATCTCGAGGAAAACTGGAATGGAAGCTCAGATTGGGATCAGGACAACGATGGAATACCCGATGAGGACGACAAGATACCAACTAGAATCACACTTTTCACCGAGCCGGTTCTCTGGCTAGACGCTTTCTTCCCTGCTAAGTTTAATGGGAGCGTGGACTGGCTAGACCCGGATCAGGGGGTATTTACCAGAGCGCCAAATATTCCTGTACAGGTCATAATTGAATGGGCCAATAATGGGACCATTGCACTGGAGACAATAGACGTACTTACTGATGAATTCGGGGAATTCGAAGTAGGCCAGTATCTCTTCCCAGAGGACCTAGAGGTTGGTCCATCCACAACTTACAATATATTCGCCGAAGTGACAGAGATGTTCGTACACGATGGCGCCTCTACTGAGCCGATTCCGGTTGAGGTAAGGGCCAATACTACCGTGGATTACGTTGCTTGGACATATTTCAGAAGTGATGAGCAACCACTGTTTGTCGACTTTAAGGTACACTATTCTGCAGACTGGGACAGAGGGATTTTCGACAATAGACTTCCTTACGCCCCCGTCTCTTTCAATGTCTCTGGAGGGCCATTTGGCAATACTAGCAATCCAACCGTCTTCGATGGTTATGGATATGGATACAGAGCTGACTCAGGTGGATGGGTCTCATTGACATTTGTCCAGTCCTCTGGTAGTCAGGGAATTTGGAAGCAGGTGCAGTGGAACTCTACAATGGATAACGGACCTGGAGCTATTCCAGGTGGCTATGAGGAAATAGTCTGGGACGACTTCTCAAAGTCTCACAATGTGATTGGAAGGTATAACTACACCTCAACCAGTCTGCCTATAGGCGATTACACATTTACTGCTTACTCAAGGCCAGACCTAGGTTCAGAGAGTCCGTGGCCATACCTAGAGGGGGATGAATCCGACTCGTTCAATATCAGATCAATGCACAGGATGTATGTTGAAGCTGACATAATTACCCCCTCGATAAGACCAGTATACTTCTGGGACGCTACTCAGTTCACAGGCTCAAGCTTCGGGGCTTGGAGAGCACTATTCCACTCCCCTTCGCTAGTGAACGCAAATATTGACTACCAGGATGCAAGCTTGGGTAAACCATACCCAATTCTCTGGGACGGAAACCCCCAATCACTTGCTGGAGAGGCCTCCAGATTGAGACCATTCCTTTCGTCTAACGGCACTCACTGGTTCATTGCCATGCAGAACGGAGGTGACTTCAACGTCCCTCCATGCGGTCCCGTTGATCCTTTAGATCCTGATAGCGATGTCAGGTGTGAGATAGTTCCAGAGATGTTTACCGGCGAGACACTCAGGGTCGTGGGCTCCGTCTGGAATCGAACGATGGTCCCATGGCCACACGATCCTATGGCCCTTCAGGTCGACGTTGATGGAAATGGTGTATTTGCAGGCTCCACAGAAACTGGATTTGCAAGGGTACCCAGTATGGTGGATGGGGTCGCACAGTTTGATTACAACTGGACATGGTATTCACAGTACTCAGCAGGAGTATTTGGCATAAGAGCGGATTTCACGAATTCAAACTTCTACTTTACAGGAAATCAAACATCTGTTTTAGCTCCGACAGGAGCCTATGTCAATGTGTCAGTCATAGGGACCACTGACTTTCAATTCAGCTCAATACCCAGACTATACAGGGGACAAAATGTAACACTAGAAGCCAGATTGATTGACAATGCTTTCCAACCTGTACGTGACGCTCCCGTGAATTACACTTGGTCAGCGGACAATTCAGCTGGAGTGGCTATCACAGATAACAATGGAGTTTTGAAGATCAACCTGACAATTGACGAATTCCATGAACTCGGTAATTTCACACTTGGTGTAACCTATCCAGGAGATCCGTTTAGACAAGGGAGCTCCGCAATGACCAGTCTATGGGTGGTCTCCAGAACATACTTGAGCATTCAAAGTACAACGCCAAATCTCCTCCAAGCAGGAGATATTTGGGAGTTCTCAGGGCAGGTAACTGATGATAACCGGACTGCTGTCGAGAAAGATCTCGGAGAGGCCCTGGACGGGTGTCTCGAGAATGGAGGGGAGGTGCTTCTAATCATGGAGGGTACAGATTTCGAAGACAGGACGCACAGGCAGATTATTGAGACTTTATGCCCCAACGCTGGATCAATCTACCATCAGCTTCTCTTGAACCCTCAACTGTTGAAAGACGACCCTAACTCTTTCCTCCCAGATGGGTTTGGACCAGTCAACGTTATTCTCAGATTCCAAGAGAATCTACCTCATGAGGGATGTGGGCCCCTGGAAGCGGACGCTCTCAGCACATCTGGGGCATGGGACCCTTGTGCCTTGATCGTTAACAGCGACCACTACAGGAAGGTTATGCAGTTCCAAGTCGATGGATTCAGCCTCATCGGAAGGACACAGCTATCTGTGGACGACCAGATAGTGTATACCTCGGAAATTGATCCAAACACGGGACAGGCAATAGAGAAGCCGATGATCGTCACCGGTCAGTTGACGGATGAGCTCGGATCTAACCTCTCTAATCGGGCAATTAGAATAACTTACGAGATGATAGACTCCTCTCTTGGAGTTATTTCCTGCCTCCCCGGAACAACGGACGCTGATGGATTCTTTGAGATAGTCTGCCCCCTTTCTGGTGTTACAGCAGGCCAAGCCAGAGTGAATATCCAGTTCAACTCCTATGAGAATAATGACAGATATAGGTACAGCAACTCATCCTCCACTAGAATATTCCCAGTATTCTCTAACTCCACAATGCAGATTATGGAAGTTGGGCCATTCCGTTCAGATGTAGATACCTACACATTCCAGAATGGATCTGAATTCCCAGTTGTATACCTGAAGGAATCGTTCCATGTAGAGGCTCTACTCACACAAGTGAACGGAAACCCAATAGGAGGCAAATGCCTGAACCTATACATCAACCCTGAGACAAATACCAGGCCAATAGGTACTATGATCACCGAGGATGGAACAGGTACAGTCAAGTGGTTCTCCGGTGATCCGGAAGATAATCCAAGTAGAAGAGGCATAGAACCGGATGGAGAATCCTTAGAGGGATTCCGAACTCTCAGGGTGGCTTATGAGCCCGACAGAGAGCTTCCAGGAGGGTGCAGAGCCGAAACCACACCGGTGGTAAACAGCTCATTCATGGACATAGAGGTCCTTGTCAGAAGCAGAGTGGATATACTTCTCAAGGAGCAATGGGCCGATCCTATCGGATACAAGCCCGGAGATGATATTACAGGCTCGGTCGCCATCTTGAGGGATAGGCTAGATGTTGCCGTTGCAGGTGAGACTGTGATATTCAAGATTCAGTACTGGAATGGCACTGGATGGGTCAACATCCCCCCTCAGTACGATGTAACTAATGAGCAGGGGGAGGCTGAATTCAACTTCACCTATCTTGGTGAGGACGTACCGTTCTCAGGGGAATGTGGCCAGTTAGACACGTTTGGTAATCCATGGCCATGTGCCGTCGACGGTCAGTGGAGAGTGACGGTGCACTTCCAGGAATCTTCGTTCTACCAAGGGGAGGACTTGGAAAATACCCCATTGATCAGAATGGACACGACTCAGCCAGAGGGACAAGCCAGCTTCTTGACTGCACAAGTCACTGTCGTTCTCTTGATAGCTCTGTCATTCGCATTGCTAATCGGCGCCATAATGTACAGGAATTACGCTGAGAGAAGGAGAATAGAGATAATTCGAGGAATCTTAACTGACTCACTGATGTCACTCAAGGCTTCCAACGACTTCATCCAGACAATTTTCAACTGCTACAAGGATCTAGTCAGATTCTTCAGGAAGAGAGGAGCGATGAAGAAGGTATACGAGACGACGAGGGAGTTCGAGGATGCATTGAACTCTATGCTGGGCGGAATAGCCCCACCGGAGGACTTGGACGAGTTCTTTGCGATTTTCGAGGAGGCTAGGTATTCTAACCACGAGATCGGTGCAGAACAGAGAGATCGCGCTATCTCCACACTGCAGGCCATCATCAACCACATGACAGTCTCACTAGGGGACAGTGTCCTTGTGAGGACCATAGACAATGAGTCTTCAATGTACGATACGGTAACTAGGGCAGGAGAATTCATCGATTCCGACGGCCAAGTAAGACTTGCTGGTGTCGACGAGAATGATGCAGATTCTGGATTCAGAATTTGATTACGGAACGGCCCATTGAGTGGCAATCAGGCCTTTCAACGAGCCCGTAGCATTCATAACACGGCCTCAGGTGGCCCGCCTACCCAAGAAACGTCGAGGGAGTCATATGAGTAAGAAGAGCAGAAAGACCAACCAGTCCCTTATCGCCTTAATCGGCGATTTGAAGGAGCAAAGCAGGTCCACTGGCTCGGCACTGTGGCGAGACGTAGCACTAAGGCTTGAGTCAAGCCGAAGTAACTGGGCTGAACCCAACCTAAGCCGACTGTCAAGGTATGCTTCGAACGATGACATGGTACTCGTTCCAGGAAAGCTACTAGGCAGTGGAGATATCGAAGGTCAGCACAGCGTCGCCGCATACAGTGTCAGTGCCGGAGCTAGGACCAAGATCGAAGGCGCAGGTGGACGCGTACTTACCATCAGGGAGCTGATGAAGGAAAATCCCGATGGAAAGGGGGTGAGGATACTTGGATGATCAGCAAACTCTAGTATACGATGCCAGTGACAAAATCCTCGGAAGACTAGCAAGTCATGTTGCATCCCAGATGCTCACAGCTAGAAAGGCGGGAACCCAGCAGAGAGTGATTATAGTCAATGCAGAAAGGGCCATAGTCTCAGGCCCTAAGAAGAGAGTATTCGGGAAATACAGGTCGAAATACGAACTTAACCATGCTCGAAAGGGGCCATTCTTCCCAAGAATGCCAGATCAAATCTTCAAGAGAACCGTCAGGGGAATGCTACCTTACCAGAAGAATAGCAGTGGAAGAAACTCGTTAAGAGATCTAAGGGTCATGATTGGGACCCCTTCGAATCTCAGTGGAGATGAATTACCCGATGGCCATCAGTGGGGAGATGTTACGGCTATTGAGAAGCCACTACCACTCAAGTTTGTCAGGCTGGGGGATATCAGCGAGGCATTAGGAGTAGATTCTACAAGATGGAGTGCTGAATAATATGGCTAGGAAAAAGAGCAAGAAAATTTCAGTCAATACCAGTGGCAAGAGAAAGACTGCAGTCGCTAGGGCCACTGTCCGCAAGGGAAAGGGAAGAGTAAGGGTTAATGGTGAGCCAATACACATAATGGGACCTAGCCTAGCTCAGAGAAAGGCGCTAGAACCAGTTCAGATAGCAGAAGCGATGAATAGACTGGGAGACGTGGATGTTCATGTGGATGTCGTTGGTGGTGGCCAGATGGGACAGGTTGATGCTATTCGTACCGCGATCGCAAGAGGGCTGGTAAAATGGAACGGTGGAGCTGAGGGAGATGACGAGGAGCTCAGGGATGAGTACCTTAGATTTGATAGAAGCCTCCTAGTTAACGATCCTAGGCGAAAGGAACCCAAACACCAAATGGGACGCGGTGCTAGGAAGAAATGGCAGAAGTCTTACAGGTAGGTGAATGAATGATAATTCCAGTTAGATGTTGGAGCTGTGGCAAGGTTATTGCACACGCATATGCAGATTATAGAAAGGCCGTAGAATCAGGGGAAGATTCCCACAAGGCCATGGACGATGCAGGCCTCGAGAGGTACTGCTGCAGGAGAATGTTCCTCTCACATGTGGAGCTTATCGATGAGGTTGCCCCCTTCAGTGTACCTAGAGAGGACTAATCCATCGATAGGGCTTTGACGAGCGTCTTGTACGCACCAATCCCAATAGGGGCCTGTAGGTTAGCTTGGCCTATACTTCGCGGCTGGGGGTCGCGCGACCCAGGTTCAAATCCTGGCAGGCCCACCACAACGGTAATTGCCCAATCATTCCATGTTTCTCAAAGACAGAGAGTAGGTTGAAGGCACTCCCCCCACCTCGTTGACCATGGCAGATGGCGCCGGTGATGAGAGGGATAGAATCCTCAAAATAAACCAACTCGCGGAGCTTCTTGCATACCACTCAAACTTGTACTACAACGAGGCATCCCCCGAGATAACAGATTCAGAGTTTGATAAATTGAGGGATCAGTTAGTTGATCTTGAGCCGGACCACCCCCAACTTTCCAGAGTCGGTTCAGACCCTCCACCTGGCTCGGTAAAGGTAGAACACCAGTTCCCGATGAGGAGCTTGGATAAGGCCAACAAAGAGGAGGAAGTCTTTCACTTCGTATCCCAAACCACAGTAAGCGGGAGGAGATTCGTCTGTCAGCCTAAGCTAGACGGATCCGCACTATCTCTTGAGTACAGGAGAGGAAGACTAGTCAGAGCAGCGACTAGGGGTAACGGAACTAGAGGCGAAGACGTCACTGCAAATGTCAGAAGAATTCCAAATATTCCAGAGTCAATATCCTGGGAAGGCGACTGTCATATCAGGGGCGAGGTTGTTATGCCCCTGTCTATATTCGAAGAAAAATACTCAAAAATCGCCCCTAATCCGAGAAATTTGGCCGCCGGCTCTCTGAGGCAGAAAACCTTTGATGCAGGAAAGGGACGTGCGGAGGACCTGTCCTTCCTTGCATATGGGCTAGAATTTCCATCGGAAACTATGAGGCATCCAGATAGTCCCGCGCCCCCTTCATTTGTGTATGATTCTGAGGTAATCTCATGGCTTTCTTCTATCGGAATCGAAGTTGCTGGAAATGAAGTTATCTCAGGAATGGATGATCAGGACACATCGGATAAGTTGATGCGAGTAGCGAGAAGGTGGACAGATAGCCGGGACTCTTCACCGTGGGAGTTAGATGGTGTGGTGATCAAGCTAGACCGACTAGACAAGCGGGAACTATTGGGGATGACAGCTCACCATCCAAGATGGGCACTGGCATGGAAATTCCCTCCACAGGAGGCGATCACAGTCCTTTTGGATGTGGAATGGCAGACAGGAAGGACTGGAAACGTCACACCAGTTTCTCGCGTGGCCCCTGTTGTCGTTTCAGGGGTAACGGTCGAGAATACTACGCTACACAACAAGGGCGAGGTTGAGAGATTGGGAATGATGATAGGAGACAGAGTGAGAATTGTTCGAAGGGGCGATGTGATTCCCAAGATAATTGAGGTTCTAGGGAGAGCCACGGAACTAGATCTCCAAGGAAGGGCTCACTCCGATGGCTCAAGATTTATTCATAATCTTCCCGACCCAGCCAAAATAGTCGCTCCAACAGAATGCCCTAGATGCGATTTTTCACTTGTCCAGGAAGGCGCATTCATCAAGTGTAACAATATTCATTGCCCGGCCAGATTGGAAAGAAGAATACTTTACTGGTGTAGAAAACTGGAAATGGATGGAATCGGAGAGAAATTAGCAGAACAGCTCTGCTCCTCAGGACTAGTCTCTGATATTGCCGACCTGTACAGGCTGAAAGACAGGAAGACAGAACTTCTTTCATTAGAAAGAATGGCAGAAAAATCAGCAAACAACATACTCGATGAGTTAGAGAACAGCAAGTCAATGACATTGGTCACATTCATTTCTGCACTCGGACTTCCGAGGATTGGGCCCGAGATCGCCACACTTGTATGCTCGCAAGTAAATTCGTTGGATGAATTAATTCAAATGTCGTTGAATAGAGAAGAAGCAATCGACCGACTAGTCAAGATAGACAGGATAGGTGACGTTGTGGCTGGTCTACTCTTGGACGGTATCTCAAGCAGAAGGGAATCAATACTGGATTTGCATGCACAAATTGAAATTACTGAGAGTGAGAGGGTAAACAAGCAAGGAATTTTGTCTGGTAAAACCCTCTGTATTACCGGAACACTGAGTAGGCCAAGAAAGGAAATCGCCCTTTCGATAAAATCAGAGGGAGGAAAGGTTGTATCCTCTGTTTCAGCTAATCTAGATTACTTAGTAGCTGGGGAGTCTGCTGGCTCCAAACTAGAAAAAGCCAGGGCCTTGAAAGTAAAGGTACTGGATGAGTCGGAGCTGAATGAATTGATTGGAGGAAGAATTCTTGGCGAAGTCCCAGTTGAGAGACAGTCAACTCTAGGAGAGTTTTGACTAACCGTACATTGTACTGGGGGCACTTACTACATCCTGCTCTGAATTTAGATGCATGGCCATCATTTCCCTTATTTGTCCTTCAATTCTCTTTGCCTCCTCCAACAGGGGCTCGGGGTCCAGCTTAACAGCTGGCAGTAAACCGTCAAGACACTCAATGATTCGAGCCGCTGCCCTAGCATCTGGGATGCCCCCGCCACTAAACTCTCCGCCAGACTCAGCAATAATTGCCAGGGAGTCTACCTTCCTTCTCCTACTCTCCCCTAGCATTACTCCTGTCATACCGCCGACAACGCCCTGCTTCAACAGATTCGCGCCAATTCCCTCCAAGATCTCCCTGGATTTCTCAGTGGAACCTATTCCTACTACTGTATCAGGACTCTTGTCCTCGTCGAAGATAGAGTGTTTTTGCCCCTCACCATGAGCATATGAGTCTATCATTATCGCCATCCCAGCTTCCTTTCGATCCATCCAATCAAGGACTTCACTGGCTATTGGAAGCTTCAAATCTGGGGAAATTTGAATCTCAGAGGCAATTAGAACTACCTTGTCGCACTTCTCCACATTACATATCGGAACCCCGCTGTACAGCCTTATTGGTGGAAGGGGACTACCATCTTGAACAAGACAGACGGGAGGTAATCGGGAGTGTCTAATTCCTCCCACAAGCTCCAATCCCAGCCTGTCTACTAAGAAGTGGGCTACTATGCTACTCACGAAACCCTCGGATGGAAAACAGCTGATAACTAATGAATCTCCGAACTCCGAACTATCCTCCACATCTATCACGGGCCTCTCACTCATGGCTCCCGATGAACGCAAGTGCTTCTAACAGTTAGCCTGTACGGCGTACCAACGGGGAACGAGGCGAGCCTATGGAAGATGGATTTGTTGCACATCAATTGTCTCCATCATCATGGAGCAGATACGAGGACTGCCCCAGAAAATATTGGCTTTCCAGACAGAAACTTCCCCGAAAGGCGAGCATGCCTGCATCATTAGGTACGGCTGTACACAATTCTGTAGAGGACCTCTGCAATCTGGATATTAACGACAGAGAACCGGAAGAAATGGGTTGGCTTCCCCCGACAGCAAAAGCCATTCTTGACAGACACTGGCAGATTGAGAAGGAGATTTTTCTCGAAACCCCCAGACATCCCAGATGGAAGGACGAGATGATAACAAAGGCACACGATGGATTGGTGGGCGCACTGAACATACTATTCGTTAAATCCGGCTTGGAGAAGATTAGCCTCTCTGAAGTAACAATAGGGATGTGGGCACAAGTTCAGTCGATAGTACTGGCAAATGAGGGAACCCTAGTTTCCGAATGCGGCAGATTAATGGGGAGACTGGATTTACTGGTAGCAGACATAGATGAGAACGGCAAATCAAAGGGCTGGATAGTGGCCGATTTGAAGACCGGCAGGCCTCCGACAGTAAATCTGAACGAGAAGGTAAGCAGACAGTTGAGATTCTACAGAGACCTCCTAGTAGAGAATAATCCAGACCACCCACCACTCCACGCAGAGGGTTGGTATTCTGCAAATCAGAGTATTCATAGGGCCGAAGGACCATCTGTTATGGAAGATGCATTCAAGGCGTGGGAGGGCATGAGACATAGCGACACACCATTCGAAGGAACCCCCAACTCAACAGCTTGCGGCTTCTGCGAATGGAAGGCGTGGTGTCCAACTTGGTGGGCCGCGAGAAGAGATGGGATACTGCCTCCAGGCAATGTGTTCAGGGATGAGGTGGTCAATATCATTCGTTTCGACAGTGATTCTGGAGCCACTCTATTCGAGAGAGCCCCCCCAGTCGGGGATGAAGGTGAGGTAGGACGCTCAGAGAATAAATTCGGAGCAATTCTTAGGGATCAGGCCTTATCCCAGATGAGGCAACTAGTAGACTCTGGATACCAGGGGCCTGTCTTCTTGGGAAGTGCCAAAGCCGATGGCAAGGTAATGCACCTCGGAGACTGGTCAGAAGTACTCCCTTGGTCTCCAATCAATAAATCCCTAATCTAGTGTCTCTAAGATATCCTCGAGTGGCACACGAAAACTCTCAGGATATTCCTTCATAAACTTCCACAGTAGTATCAGAGAGGCACTAGCGTCTGCATCCGCCCTGTGAGCCCGCTCTAAATCGATAGAGTATCTATCGCACAAGTCTCCCAACCTATGCCTCCCAGGAATACGTAGTTTTCTCGCAAGCTTCAAGGTGTCAATAAAACCGCGCACCTTTGGCGTTTCTGAACCCGCTCTAAGGTATTCCATATGCACGAACCCCCAATCAAAACCCATAACGTTGTGACCGACGACTATGGAACCCTCCATAATTTCTGAGAACTTATCCATATGTTCAGAGAACGTGCCAGCCCCTCTAACATCCTCATTGGTTATTCCATGAATGGCTGTAGAGTCAGATGGAATCCTCCGTTCTGGATCAACCAGAGAACATAACCTGATATGACTCCCATCTGAATCGCTACCCACCAGGGCGTACTCAACGATTCTCTCAGATCTGGAGTCAAATCCCGTAGTCTCTAAGTCGAGACCTACCACCTTCATACCTTCCAATACCGCGGACACACCTCTTCCAATACGGCGTCGCCAATGAACTATACCAATCAACAAAACTAACTTGTTGATTCCAACATCCATATATTGTGAAACGATACATGGGCACCATGGCAAGTAATCAGAGGCTTACTGTATCACTAGTTGTTATGTCTCTACTTTTGGTTACTGTGTCCGGGTGCACCGGCCTAGGGAGCAATGTTCCCAATGCAGATTTATCTGCAGATAGGACTGAGATAAATTTGGGAGAGACAGTAAACTTTGATGCCAGAGATTCATCAACACCCAGTCCGACAATCATAGACGAGTTCGTTTGGAATTTCGGAGATGGTAACTCGAAGACAACGAGACAAGGAATCACTAGCCATACATTCCTCAATCCTGGATTCCATGAAGTCGAAGTGACCGTTCTTAACGATGAAGGTGAAGTAGACAGGGCGTCTATTTCGATTTTTGTTAATGCACCGCCGACCATTGTCCTTGATATGCCAACCTACATCAAATCTGGGGAAACAGCCACTATGGATGCTAGTGAATCATTCGATCCGGAAGGTGCTGGGATAGCAGTAATTTGGGATTTCAATATATTCTCAGACTCAAACAACGATGGAGATCCGGCTAACGATGCGGATTCAACGGAACTCATAGCAGATCTAAGGATAGATCAAGCAGGAAACAGATCAGGTTCAGTAACAGTGGTCGATGACAAAGGAGCAGTATCTACTGCTAATTGGAATCTCGTAGTAGTATCTAGAATCTTCAATATCGTCTGGGAGGAGAAGATAGTTGAGGCTAATTGGAATGGTTATCTGGAGCAGGGGGAGTCAATGACAATTGAACACACACCTAGCGAGGGAGGGAGAGCCATCCAACTGAACTCTACACTTACCCTTTCCCGAGAGCTAATCCCACTGTTGCTTCCTGAGGATAACTTTACTCTCTCCTTGGATATGGAGACCGGCTGGAGTACCTTCTCTTCAACATCCCAAGATAATATCACGGAGAATACGAGTGCTTCTATCGATAGAGGTGATTTGAATTCATATCCAGAAAGCGGTTACACACTTTCTGCCGACTCCAAAGAAGCCCTAGAAACCCTCCTCCTTAACCAGGCAGGAGAGAGATTCGGCCAAGGAGAATGGACTTGGACCATTACTGCTGACCAATGTGATCCAGATACCCCGGTAGACGGCATAGATCCTGATCAGGGTAATGATTGGGAACTGTCCGTCACAGTGATTGTCATGGTGTTAAGGATAAGTGAAGTAGGACCCTGACACTACTTGTCCCGTGCGAAGTGCTTTGAACTAATCTCGCTTGGGTAAGTCATGGTCAAGTCGATGGAGATAACCAAGCTATCCGTTAGGGAGAAGCTTGTGGTCGACTTGAGCGTATGGATGAACGACCCAGAAGACTATGACTTTTCACCTAGGGCTTCTCTAGAAGGGTCTACAATGAATCTGTTCAATGGAAATGCTGACACCCCCTCGACTTCAATTGAGCTAGATGAAGAGCAGATTATCACAGCTGAAAGAGATCGGATGGTAGAGCTGAGGGTGAAATTCTCAGTTGAGGGAATGCACGGCGTTCTGACTAACAAGACAAAGAACGTCAGGGACGGTCCAAACGCCAAGAAGCTTGCAGAGCCAAGATGGAAGACTTTAGTGCCTCTAAATGTGTAGTAGGAAACCGTCGGGGTTAAACCAAAGCCACCGGTCCAAAATACGCTGGACCCATAGTGTAGCCTGGATATCACATGAGCTTGCGGAGCTTGTAACCCGTGTTCGAATCGCGGTGGGTCCGCCACTCACTCGCTCAATTTGTCCAACTCTTGTGCGTACAGTATCAGTGTCGGTGCCCAAAGCCCGACGAAAATACCCAGCATTTCATCGCCGCCATTGTGTGAGAAATAAATGTAAATCGATGCTACGATAGAAATGGCACTTGCAGCCAAGCCAATTTTTGTCATTTGTCCAGTCATGTCAATCCTCCAGCGTTACTAATTCGAACAGGGTAAAATACATTTGCCCAACACCATACCGTTTGTCATGGCTTATTCATCCTTCAGAAGAGTCGACTTTCCCATGGTGGATATGGCTAAAATAGTGTACTATCCAAGATTTTGGGATTTAGCCCATAGATTCTATGAAGAGTCATGGGAATATTCCTGCAACAGGCACTACAACGATATCCTAAGCGATGAGGGGATTGGCTTCCCCTTGGTTCACAGTGTAGCAGAGTTTCATCACCCACTCTGTTATGGAGATACGGTCAATTGCGAAATCTCAGTAACAAATATCGGCACGTCCTCGATAACATGGAAGTATGAATTCCGAAATCAGTCTAAAGTGCTGTGCTGGTCATCGGAACAAGTCACAGTCTGTGTAAAGATGGACAAGATCAGATCAAAGATCCCAGTACCCGATTGGATGAGAAAGGCACTCATCGAGAAAATGCTAGTCAATTAGTCACTCGTCTTCTCGTGGCCACTTCTTAGTCAGTACCTTCCTTAGATCGTCATTCATTCGAGCATCCCACCAGTTCGCATTCCTCCAAATTGCATACCGCCCCCTTATGCCTCGAAGATCAGCTCCATCTAACTTGGTACCTTGGAAATTAGATAGGTTCATTTTTGCCTTCAGAAAAATCGCATCACGCATATCTGCGTTATCGAATGAGGCCTTCATTAGATTTGCACCCTTGAACGACGCCCTCCTCAAGTCTGCTCCAGAGAGATCAGCCCCTTCCAGATCAGCTCTATCAAAAACAGCCCTCCTGAGATCAGCACCCGAAAGGTCCACGCCCCTGAGGTCTTCGCCTATGTGAGAGGTATATGACCAGTCTTTGGGTTCTTCAGACATGTTACTCACCGATAGACAGGTCTTCGAGATAATCGAGCCCCGCATCGGTCAAAATGACGAATCTATTCTTCTCTTCAGAGTTCGCGGGATACGTCAGAAGGGGCCCCTTACCACGCCCAGTTGCCCCTCCCTCAATCATTCTATTGATGTACAAAGAGAGGTTCCACTTCTCTACCTCTTCCTCCGTCCACCTTCCTGTCTGAGATATCAGCCTCCTTATCTCCCGAGGAGGGGTGTTGGACTCCCTTTCGACCGACCTAAGATAGTGAATGCATGCAAGTATGACATCCCCCGTCTTGTGAATTCCGCATGAGCTGAGAAGATGCCCGAATGAGGACCCCCTCTCCGGTATTTTCGCATCTAGAGCCGATCTTGTAGCAGCCTCTATTGCTGTATCCCTTGCCTTCCTAATCTTTGAGAGGGAGGACTGCCAAGTGTCCGTCTTGAGTATTTTGCCCAGATTTGTTATCATCTCGCCGTCGCTACCAGTAAGATCGATTTCCTCTGATCCCACCCTGATGAAAATGCGTCCCATCGGGCCTGAGTCTTGGACTTCCACAGAAGTGCCTGATGAGGGGGTTATTTGAAGTTATTTTTTCTTCGTATTCTGTAACACAAGTTAGTAACAATAGAACCTTCATGGTTGAAACGAGATATTGAAATGCATCCGCCCAGAGGAGCATATGTGTCCGGAGAGTCCAACAGTGCCTATCCTCTGGTTTTGCATACCGATGCTGACCCTTCAACACTCGGGGGCATTGCCGTATGCGGATTCTCGACCGTTGGTTCCGTAGGAGTGATAGCAGCATCGCACCTCATAAGATCACTCGATCTGTCTCCAATGGGGACCGTAATGCACCCCAAATTTCCCGCAATAGCGTTGATACATGATTCAGTACCAAAACATCCTGTCAGAGTATATCAGGGCGATGGACTGGGAGTATTCACCTCCGAGATACAGTTTCCTCCAGAAAATGACGCCTATTTCGGTGAGACTGTTTTGGAATGGTTCACCAAAGGAGGTTTCGAGAGGCTCTACGTAGTCGACGGTGTAATAAGTAACGATCTCGGAATTAAGGAGGATAGTGACCTTTGGGGAGTCTCTTCCAAACCAATAGGTCGTGAGGCCCTTGACAGTGCTGGCATAAATAGGATTCAGAATGGCATTGTTTCTGGCATAACCGGCTATCTGATTGCTGAAGGCGAAAGAAGGGGACTTGAGATAACTGCTCTCCTTGCAGAATGCAATCCGATGTACCCAGATGCCAGAGCGGCGCTGATAGCCATTGACGGATTGAGTGATCTGATGGATATGGAGATACCAGTGCAGGAGCTCCTGGAAGATGCCAAGGAAATAGAGCAGAAAGTAAGAGAGGCTTTCGAGAGAGCGCAATCAACCGCTCTTCCAGCTCCCGGCCCGGACGATGAAGACGACGTCCCAATGATGGTTTGATTAGTAAAAAGGATTCTCTCCAGCGGCGTGATCAGTCGCGTCAATTACTTCAGAGATTGATGGTACATTGTCCTTAATCATGGTCTCAACGCCTTGCTTGAGAGTCACATCCGCCATCCCGCACCCCTGACATCCGCCACCGAATACAATAACCGCTTTTCCATCTTCAACTCCCATTAGCTCCACATGCCCACCATGCGAGGCTACAGCGGGATTAACCTCACTTTCAATTATCTCCGCCACAGCCTTGGATATATCATCCATCCACAGGGGATTAGGATTGTCGAAACTGAAACCACCACCCATGAGAGTCTCTTGGTAGTCGAGTGTCGTACCATCGATGTACTTGGCACTTCGTGGATCAATGAACACTCGCATGCCGTCCACATTGATTTCATGGTCACCTTCCTTGGAATCCTTCCTCTCGATAAATTGCAAATCGTATTGGAAACCATTGCGGCTCCGTCCGGTAATCTCAACCCGAAGGCACACCTCATCAATCTCGTCAGCGGCTTCAGCGAATTGATCAAGCATTTCCCTAGCCTTGGGACTGAAACTCAGCATATCTTTCATGTGCCGTAGCACTGGGTCATTCTTCAAGGCTTGCTCAGGTACCACTATCACTAAACGTCCCTTCGAGGTATCGTGGCAGTCGCAGATTTGAGGGATTCCTTTGGAAGACCATTGCGTGATCTGAGGATTTCTGTAACTGACAGATGTAATTTCAGATGCACATACTGTATGCCAAAGGAGATTTTCGGGAAGGACTTCCCATTCATGCCCAAAGACAACATAATGACATTTGAGGAGATAGATAGGTTAGCAGGAATCTTCATCTCTCTAGGAGTCAAGAAGATTCGATTAACAGGTGGAGAGCCTTTACTACGAAAGAATATCCACCAACTCATTTCAATGCTATCTTTGAGAGATGTAGAGGTGGCAATGACAACGAATGGTGTTCTTTTACCCCGCTATGCCCCATCCCTCTCAGCAGCAGGATTGGATCGTATCACTGTGAGCTTAGATGCACTGGATGAATCCACATTTGCCACAATAACCGATTCTGGACATACAGTTGCCGCCGTTTTGGCTGGAATAGAAGCCGCAGAATCCGTTGGTCTTGGACCGATCAAAATTAACACGGTTGTCAAAAGGGACACTAATGAGCACGAGATTCTACAATTAGTAGAAAGATTCTCTGACAGGGAAATAGCAGTCCGATTCATCGAATACATGGATGTCGGCAATACCAATGGCTGGAGTATGGATGACGTAGTAAGCGCCGATGAAATAAGGGATGTAATAGGCGAACTTAGTGCAATCCCTGCAAATAACCCAAGTGACGTATCCAAGAATTATCGCTTACCCAATGGAGGAGAGATAGGGATAATATCAAGTGTAACTGAGCCCTTCTGCAGCGAGTGTACACGGGCTCGGATAAGTTCGGACGGCAAGCTATTCACGTGTCTATTTTCCAATAGAGGCTTGGACATCCTGTCACTTATGAGGGATGGTAAAGACGATACTGAAATTTCTAACTTGATAAAACAAATCTGGAAATCAAGAGAGGATAGATACTCCGAAATCCGTAGCCAGAAATCATCCATTGCAAACAGAGTCGAGATGTCCTACATCGGTGGTTGATGCCCCAACGATACCTCTACGATATCGTCCCAGCTAGCATCTGTCTTGAATGAGGGCTTACCATAGTGGGCCAAGGAGGCTCTGTACCCAAGCTTCCTTAGCTCCTCGACCATAAGCGTGGGACTGGGAGGAGACCCAACCCCCAACCAGCTGGATAGATCATCTACCAAGATATGGTGAGCGGCATCAATTACAGACCCCTCAGATTCAATATTTCTGACAGACCTTAGAACCCTTCGCTTCTCCATCTCAAAGTCCCTCTTAGACCACCCCGCTATGTCCCCATCTTCATACTCAGCAACACACATCCTCATTGCCTTCTGCTCAGTCATTGATTGCATCGCTCCCTGGTCCCCCAGGCTTCCAACCCAGAGCGGTCCAGAAACTCGTGAGTCCCTACGATTAACAGGGAACGACAGTGGCAACAAACAAGTTATGGGGAGGCTGTCCATTGAAAGCTCCGGATGTAATCCGGATTCAACGGAACACTCTACCTCTGCCTCAGTAGGGGAATGCACCCTCCATCCGAGTCCTTCCTCCATCAAATTCGCTCCCTCCTTGCTTCTTACTACCCTGGAAGAAACTCTTAGATGATGAGAGTCCCAGATGGAAAGTAACGGCTCTATGGCGCGATCGTGCCTAGCCGCGGTTCTAGCTAGATTTCCCATCATCACTCTCAGAGCCGAGTCGTGCGCCAATCCATCTGTCCTCACCCTAGAACCATATCTGCGAAGCATCGCCCCCCTAGAAGATCCCGTCAGAGCAGCGGTATCCGTAGCGCTAACTTCGATGACTCCACTTCTGGCAAGAGACTGTAGCGAAACGTCCAGAAACGGGAGAGGGGAGCCGAATGGGTCGATGTCCACCCAGTGACGGCCGTGTGCCAGAACTACCTTCCTGAGGTCCCCTACTGAACTTGTCAGAGATCCCTTCCCATGTACCGGAGGAAACTCATCATGGCTCCTCATTGCCCAGCTGAGAGAATTCTTGTCCAAATCAGAAATTGCCACATCTAACCTCTCCGCCTTGTTCGCAGGGAGCTCATTTAACCATCTTCTAGCACGTATCCCAGAGGCCGCTAAACCATCCAATGCATACACAGTTCCTTCCCCTAGCATCCCACTCTCCATGGCGTAGTCCAATAGAAGCACACTTCTCGTTCTACTTCCGGACATCGCGGGATTCAGAAAAACACCCCCTCCCCTTCTTGATACGGGCCCAGACCTACTGGAATCCGGTGCCATAGATACCCTAGTCAGAGTCCTCCCCTCTCTGTGGACGACACCCGGCCAATCGTCGGATACATCCTCACTCATGCTAGTCGGAGGCACCCATAACACAAGGTATTGACTGCTAATCAGTACGTATCGAATCTTACAGCCGGGTCCAAATGAGTGACAACTCTGCCATTATCAGTTACTCTGCCGACGATAGCCGATCCAGGGACCTTTCCAGAAACCCACTCCAAAACCGACTCAGATACTTCCTCGGAAACCGCGATCACCATTCCCATGCCCATGTTGAAAGTACGGTACATTTCACGGATTTCTATCGAACCCATCTCCTGAATCCATGAGAACTCTTCCAATACGGGGAGGGGGGAATCAATGTGCCAACCAAGAGAGTCATGGAGTCGTAATAGATTGGATAACCCACCACCTGTGACATGGCATATCGCGTGAATGCACGAAGCATCACATGGGCCTTTCTGGATCAGATCAACTATCGGGTCACAATAGATACGTGTCGGATTCAAGAAAACCTCCCCAAGTGTCAACTCCCCTTGCCTAAATCTCTCGACCCTCCCATCCTCGACACTGAAAGGAGCTATATCATCCCAAGAGGCGTCACAATGATCTACAACACTGCGAACCAAAGAAAGGCCGTTGGAATGAACTCCAGAAGACGGCAATCCGATCAATACATCTCCTTCCTGGAGGTTTGCACCCGTGATTTCTGACCCCCTATCAAGCCACCCGAGAGCAGTACCGGACAGGTCAAGCTCGTTCACGATACCGGGAAGACTCGCAGTTTCCCCCCCCGCCAGAGTGACCTTTGCTCTGCGACATGCCTCAGTCAGGCTTCTTCCGATAGCAGCATGAACCTCAGGATCGGGCCTTGGAACGGCTATGTAATCCACGAACGCGATTGGCTCTGCCCCCACGCATAGCAAGTCATTGACGTTCATCGCCATGCAGTCTATACCAACACCAGCCCAATGGCCAACCTGGTTTGCAACAGTCAACTTACTACCAACACCATCGGTTGCCAAAGCAAGATACTTGTCCCCAAACTCAACTAAGCCACCAAAACCCCCGGGAAGATCCACAGGAGCGCCTATACTCCCCTTTGGCCTAGTTGAGAGACTCAATTCTCCCACGAGCGCCCCTACTGCTTCGCCTTCCAGATCAATATCTACCCCACTACTTGCATAGTCCATGGGCCTTACACTCACAACACAGCCACAAGCCCCTAGTTCATGATTTTCTTGGTTGGACTGCCACCACTACATCCCTGCAAATAAAAAATAAGATTAAGAGCCGTTTTCTCAAAAAACACGATTTTTTGACTTTTTTTTGAGAATCTCTATAACATATATACTGCGTCGTGCGGGCACTGGAACGTGAGTTTCTATGAAGAACAACAAGATGATTGCAATGATGCTTACCATGAGCATGCTGGCGGCAGCTTTCGCCGGATGCCTTGGTGGGGACGATGAAGATGACACACCAGACTGGTCCATTTCGATGGCCAGCGACGTTAGTGCAGACTTCGTGGAGTCCGCTTGGGACCCCATAATCCCCAACCTGAATGCCGGCGATATGTGCGACGCCATCATATCGGCGATGACGAAGACTGACGAGCGAGAGCAAGCTGTCGACTTCACCAGGGCCTACTACACAAGTAGCCAGGGTGTAATCGGTGGATCTGGCGCCGCTTCCATCAGTGAAGTCGCAGACCTGAATGCAGCAGGCACCACAATAGGCGTACAGTCCGGGACCACCTCGGATTTGTACGCTCAGGAAAACCTAGGTGCGGCCACTATCAGTGCGTATGACGACTTCCCTTCAGTAATCGCCGCTTTGAACAACGGTGACGTACACTACGCAATGGGTGACGCACCCGTTCTATCACTAGAGGGAACACTGATGGTTACCTTCTCCGATGAGAACTTCGGTATGGCTGTCCAAGGAGATTCCTCCGGGGAGCTATTGGGCGCGCTAAACATGGCCATTGGTGCAATGGTCGACTCTGGTGAGTACGACCTGATTTACGGAGCCCACTTCGATGGAGCTGTAACTCTGGCTGATGACACCACAATGGACACAGCCACTTCCTACCCAGTACCAACTGAGGGAAGCGACCTAACAGCAGTTCTCGAGTCCGGAAGCCTAAGGCTTTGCACGGACCCGTTCTACCCTCCATTCGAGAGTTACGATGACTCCGGTGCTGTCGTAGGTTTCGACGCTGACATAGCTCACGCTGTGGCAGACGAGATCGCAGCACACTACATGGGAGCAGAGAACCCAATGTTCATTCCACCTGTCGTGGAAGAGCCAGCCGTGACCATCAAGCTAGGATTCTTGAATGACGCAACAGGGCCTATCGCTCAGTTCGCCGCTCCATTCACCTTTGCATGGGGAGCAGCAATGGATGACCTAAACGCAATGGGTGACGACTATGTCTTCGAGATTATCGAGGCAGACTCCGGATGTGACGGTACAATGGCTGGTACAGCAGCCCAGTCCCTTGTGGACGCCGGTGTTGTAGCAGTAGCCGGTGCAGCATGCTCCGGTGCTTCGATCGGTGCTAACGCCATCCTATCAGCAGCAGGAATCCCGATGATCTCCTACGCGAGCACATCACCTGCTCTGAGCGACGCAACTGCATACCCTCACTTCTACAGGATTGTACCAAGCGACGCACTACAGGGACAGGCGGCAGCTGACATGATCATGGCAAGCGGAGTTTCCAACACCGCTGTCGTTCACATGACAAACGCATATGGATCGGGTCTAGCGGATGCTGTCGCAGCTAACCTAGGTGCTGACAATGTCTGCCTACAGTCAGGGTACGAAGAGACCACAACCGACTTCCAGGCTGCAGTACAAGCAGTCATGGATTCAGGATGCGACTCAGTCTTCCTCGGTTCATACGCCTCAGACGGCGCGATGATCGTCGAGACCATGGCAGTCATGGGCGCTACTATACCAATCTTCAGCGCTGATGGAATGGCTGGATCGGCAGCACTTGAGGAGTACACCAACCCAGCAGCAGCAAACGGAATCGAGGTCACAAGGCCAAGAGCCGCTGCAGCAGGCGCAGGAGTTTTCGCAGCAGCTTGTGCAGCTGACTCAGTCTGCCAGACTGGAATCTTCACCTCTGAAGCGTACGACGCAGTAATGATGCTCGGTCACGCAGCAATGATGGAGGACGGAGAGAACATGGGCATGCATGTGCCCATGGTAGGCGTTGATTACGCTGGAGACAGTGGTACACACACATTCCTGGACAACGGTGACGTTGGAGGATCAGGATATGATGTCTGTACATTCCATCACGTCCCAACATTTGGAGAATACTTCAACTGTGACAGGATGTGGGAAGCTGGAGGCGACGGAGTCACTGATACACCTTGGACCGGAGCTACAATCAAGATTGGATTCTTGAACGACGCTACTGGCCCAATCGCAGTTTACGCAGACGGATTCGTGGCTGCATCGCAGATCACGCTGGGTCTCGCCAACACTCTGGCATACAGTCAGGGAGTGCAGTTCGAGATAGTCTACGCGGACTCAGGTTGCGATGGTACAATGGCCGCATCCGCAGCTCAGACCCTTGTTGATGCAGGCGTATGGGGAGTAGTAGGAGCAGCATGCTCCGGAGCTTCAATGGCCGCCAACTCGGTACTTTCCGCTGCTGGAATCCCGCAGGTGTCCTACGCAAGCACGAGCCCAGCGCTCTCTGATGCAACAGCGTACCCATCGTTCTACCGTGTCGTTCCAAGCGATGCGTTCCAGGGTTCGGTTGTGGCTGATGTCATGACTGCAGACATGCAGGACAATGTCGCAGTTATCCACATGACTAACGCATACGGATCTGGACTCGCCGACGCATTCGTCGGTAGTATGGACGCAGCCAGCATCTGCACACAGATCGGATACGAGGAGACAGCTACTGACTTCACTTCCATTGTTAGCACAGTTGTTAGCGAGGGATGTACCTCAGCCATGCTTGTTTCCTATGCAGCTGATGGAGCGGCTCTGATTGAGGAGATGGCACTTCAAGGATTCACAGGAGCTATCTACGGAGCGGACGGAATTGCAGAGGAAGGACTAGCAGCCGATATGGCAGACAAGTCCCTTGTAGACGGCGTTATCGCCACAAAGCCATCAGCTGGTGGTGCAATGTCGACAGTGGGCATGGTCTTCGCCGCACAGTGTGCTGCTAACCCTGCTTGCGCTGGCGGTATCTACACCGCTGAGGCGTTCGATGCTGTTTACATCACAGCATTCGCTGCCTTCACGGCTCTAGCAACCCCCGGTATTACCAAGGATATGGCAATAATGGGGACCGGCAATGGTCTAGAAGGAGCTAGTGGAGCAATCACATTCATGTCGAATGGAGATGTTCCAGCAGCTGGCTTCTGCGTCGGTGAGTTCTCTCACGATGCAACCACGGACACAGTCTCATATGACTGTGCTAGGAACTGGGACCCAGTCAACGGAATCGTTTGATTGGCAACGTAAAGCAGTGTGGCGGGCTTGTCCCGCCACACTGCCCCAACACTTTGATTTCGAATGGTAAAGGTACGTGTAGTAGATGCTGCATGAAGCTCGTGAAAAGTTCTCAAGCCTTCCAAGAGGGATACAGAGAACAATTATCGCCGTACTTCTGTTCATCGACTCAAACCTTCTAGGTACATCAAACGGATTAGGTGTCTTGAACCTCCTGGATATCCTTGTTGGAGGGGGCCTTCCAGACGACTTAGTTTGGCTTCTACAGATTGTTGAGTCAATTACTGCCGGCTTCATTCTAGTCAAAGTCCTATTCGATGATGTTCCAAGTAGCAATGTCAGAACCGTGGGACTGATACTGTCCCCTATCTTCATGGTCATTGTTACATTTGTTACATTGGACATCCTACTTCGGGGGCTAGATACCGGAGCTTCATTCACCCTTGATCTGGTATCAATAATCACTGGAACACTAACATGGTCATCCACATACTTGGCCATAGCAATCGGGCTAACACTGACCTACAAGGTACAGAGGTATGGAAACTTCGCCCAATCTGAATTGTTCATGATAGGAATGTACCTCTCAATGATAATGATCTGGACCGACTATTTCTTCCCTATGTCGAGTCTAAGCACTACGAAGGACGGAGTTCTTACTTGGTCCGTACTTATATTCACGCTAGTTTTGGCTTTCATACTTACTGGTCTAGCTGGCATAATAATCGATAGGCTGGTATACAGAGGATTCCGAAAGAGCAAAGCTACCCCACAAGTAATGATGATTGCATCACTGGGCGTTGCGTTAATTCTCCGTGCTCTAACCTACCTACGATTCGGATCATCAAGAAATATGTTTGAGCCCGAGGGAGATTGGAGAATGCCTAGCTTGAGATGGGAGATTCCAACAACCAAACTCAGACTCAATCTGGGTGACAGGACTTTGGAGGACGGAAGGACATACACTTCATGGACATGCGAGGAAACAGGCATAGACGAATCCGGAGAGCCCATCCTGTCTAGAATCGTGAATGAGGCATCCAAACCAGCTTACGAGCTGTACGACACTACAGCAGACTGCGTCACTCAAGCTACCACCAATTATGCATACTACAAGGGAGCAGTTCCCTTTGTCATATTCTCTGCCGTCCTTCTTCTGATGCTACTTCTAAACAAGACAAGACTCGGCAGAAGAATGAGAGCTGTTGCAGACAACCCAGAACTCGCGGCCAGTAGTGGCATCAATGTGGAGAGGGTACACCTGTCCAGTGCATTCCTTTCGGCCGGAATTTCAGGAATGGGCGGCGCCATTTTCGCCATGACTCTCAGGTTCAGTCCTGAAACCGCATTTACACTACTACTTCCCTCCTTCGCGATAATTGTCCTTGGCACAATCGGCTCAATACCGGGTGCCATCATTGGCTCAATCATAGTTGGATTCGTAAGGGCATTGTCCTCACCAGTACTAATTGGAGTTGGGTTGCCACTGGGTAGGTCAAACTACTCCGCTTTAGACGGGGTAATGCCCTACATCTTCCTCGTCGCCATTCTAATGATTATGCCAGAGGGAATAGGAGATGCCTATGAGAAGTGGAAAATTGATAGGCTCAGAAAAAAGAGGGAAGCAACCGACAGGGATGACAAAATTGCGACTGGACTGGCTATCATGCCCACTGGAATTTTCGGTCTCCATCACTGGTGGAGGGGCAGGTCACACAAAGCACAATCTTTCACTGCAATAGCAGTTGCATCCTATGTTTATCACAGGTTTAGCAACTTCGTGGGTAGGAACTCCTTCTCAGACGGGGCATGTGCAGACGCGTGTCTGGACAATGAGTTTGCTGAATCCAACCTCTATCTGTTGACGGGAAGAAATGACGGGGAGATCCTCCTATCCGACTCGCCCCTAACCGAAGAGCATCTCTTGGAACAGACTAGGGCCCCCAGCGACCTAACCCCTTTCGAGGCTGAGCAGTGGATTCCGGGAGCTTTGTCAGATATGCGAGAATCATGGCTTAGTCAGATGAAAATGGAAGTTGACATTGTAAACTTCATAGTTGACACTGGAGATTTGATTTGGCCATTGGCAATAATCTGTCTCTGGGCGTATTCGATTTATGAGGGAATTAGGATATTCTCCGGAAACGAGGAAAAGAGCTCACAATCAAGCCTTTCTATGGCCCTCAAGATGGGTGTACAAGCAGTCTATACTCCATTCGAATCCATCGGTCAGAGATGGTCCAAACTTGATAGAAATCACGAGATAATGGTTAGATCCCAGAAAAATAAGTTACAGAATTTACTCTCAAGATATGGAAGCAAACTTGACACATCGAATCGAATAAGAGAACTCCTAGGCTCGCTGATGGACAAACTGAAAGTACCTAAAAACAGCAAGGAAGATTTGCAGCTGTATGGAAGACAAAGCCATCTGGGGTCAAATATTCTATTCTATGGCCTCCTACTGGTACTAATTTTGTTCCTAGCGTGGCTTCCTATTGCGGAGTCAGACACATTTGCATTCAAGAAAACACTCCAGGTCTCAAACGTCCTCCTAACCCTTTCAATATTCATTCTGATGTCCTTCTCACTAAACCTGCATACCGGATATACTGGGATGGTAAATTTTGGAGTTATCTTCTTTGTCTCCGTAGGTGCGATAACTGTATCCATCCTAACGGCTCCGGAAAGAGTACATGGTTATGACTGGGGCATTCTGGAAGCCACTCTCGTTGGGATGGTACTAGCCGCTGTTTTTGGCTGGCTACTCGCCTATCCAACTGCTCGCCTCAGAACCGACTATTTCGCCATAGTTACAATTTCGTTAGGCGAGATTGTCAGGGTCCTACTGGCGGGGGAGCCACTTTTGAGGGCTGGACCAGTTGCTTCGGCAATAGGAATCTCAGGATATCCACTTCCAATGGAGGATTGGTGGTTCTGTGGCTCCGAGAAATCTGGGCCAGATACTCAGTGGGCCGGTCCAGATGCATGTAGGGACGATGTGTTACTCGACAGTACCCCTGCTTATCACGTAGGAGAGCTACTGAACCTTGGTGAACCAGCCCCATACATGCTGATGCTGATGATTATCTCTTTGCTTTCTGTGGCTGTTGTGTGGTTCATTCTTTCCAGACTCCTGGCCTCCCCCTGGGGAAGGATCCTAAAGGCGATAAGGGAAGATGAGGATGTGGCTCAACACCATGGTCATGACATTCTAACCCATAAGGCGGCCAGTCTAGCTCTGGGGGCAGCAATTGCCGCATTAGCAGGCGCTCTATGGGCATGGAAGCTGACGGGTTTCGATGCCAGCTTCATGTCTCCCGCAAGATCAACATTCCTTGTTTGGGCCGCATTCATCATTGGTGGGACATCGAATAATAGAGGTATGGTAATCGGTGCATTCATTATCGTTCTAATGGAATTCGTATTCAACGTGCTCGTGGCGGCTCAAGGATCATCAGATCTGCCTTTGCACACTACAGCAGACCGAATAGACAGTCTATTCGAATGGATTTTGACAAATCAGTGGGATGTGTTCACAATATTCCTGACTTTGGCATTAGTTGGGATGGTCACCAGATCATCCAAGCTTTTCGATATCGGAGCATCGGGGGCATCAATCTTCTTCTTGGCATCAATACTACTAGACCAACGCTCTATAGATGAGTCATTCTTTGGTGGGGTGATTAGTGCAGATATGGTTTACATCAAACTGATGCTGATTGGTTGTTTGATGCTGTTCTCTCTCAAATTCAACTCCAAGGGACTTCTTCCCGAAGTACCATCGAGGCCGACTCGACCACTAGGAGGTGGCTCCAATGAGTAAACCAGTCTTGAAGGTGAACAGCCTTCGAAAGGAGTTCGGTGGGCTTGTAGCTGTTAAAGACGTCTCATTCGAGGTTGGGAAAGGAGAGTTTGTAGGCCTAATTGGCCCGAATGGTTGCGGGAAATCCACTACCTTCAATTGCATTAGCGGGCTACTACAGCAGACTTCAGGAGAAATAGAGATGTTCGGGGAGGACATCTCAAACCTCAGGCCAGATCAAATACAGAATAAAGGCATGACTAGGACTTTCCAGCATACAAACCTGTGGAGAGAGATGACCGTCATAGAGAATCTTATGGTACCACCAAGGAATCAATTCGGATCATCCCCCGTCGAATTCATAAGATCCCTCTTTACTACAAAAAATGACTCTGAAAAAGAAAGATTACTCATGGCCTTTGAGGCATTGGACCAGCTAGAAGTTCCACATATGGCCCACAATCTTGCTAGTGAGCTTTCAGGTGGTCAGTCAAAGCTCGTCGATATAGGAAGATCAATGATGGGAAGTCCAAGGCTTCTCCTTCTTGATGAGCCCGTAGCTGGCGTAGCTGGTCCCTTGGCCATGAAGATATTCAATAATCTGAGAAGGATAGTTGATGAAACCGGAATTTCGATCCTAATCATCGAACATAACATGGATTTCATTCTTCGACAAGGAGTCGACAGAATAGTCGTAATGAATGAGGGCGAGGTCCTGATGCAGGGAACTCCTGATGAGGTTAGGGCCAATAAGGATGTTATCGAGGCGTATCTTGGCGCCACGGCAACTCCATCGGAGAGTGAGTAAATATGAGTAGAGTGTTGGATATCAAAGGTCTAGAGGGGGGCTATGGATCGGTACAGATTCTGTACGGGATCGATATGTACGTAGACGAGGGAGAATTCGTCACAATAATAGGGCCAAATGGATGTGGAAAATCAACCCTCATTAAGACAATTTTCGGAATCGCCACATACTATTCTGGAGAGGTATCATACAGAGGGAAAGATGTTTCAGGATGGAGGACAGATCAGCTGGTCAATCAGGGCATAGCATATGTTCCACAGGTAGACAACGTATTCCCTTCTCTCTCAGTATTGGAGAACCTGCAGATGGGAGGTAACAGCCTACCAAGCATCACTCTAGCGGAGAGGATAGAGGGGGCATTGGGTATGTTTCCCGATCTCAAAGACAGGGTCCACGACCTAGCCGCCTCGCTTTCGGGAGGAGAAAGACAAATGCTGGCAATTTCACGTGCATTGATATCAGATCCCAAATTCTTACTTTTGGATGAGCCCACAGCGGCGCTATCTCCGTTATACCAACAGCAGATTATCGAAAGGATAGACTCTCTCAGGGATCAAGGGATTACAGTTCTAATTGTCGAGCAGAATGCCCGGCTATCTCTAGCCAGATCGGACAGGGGCTACATCGTTTCCAATGGAAAGATTGTACACACCGGAGATGCGGACAAAATACTAACCGATCCTGAGATCGGTGAATACTTCCTGGGGTCAACTGGACATTAGTGAGGATGCTATATCGGAAAGATGCGAAAGAGACTCCTTCATTCTATGGCCATCATCGATTACGACAAGGTCAACTAACTCAGATTCTTCCGAAACCCTTCTAGATACTTCCAATGGCACAATGTCATCCTTTGAACCATGAATTATCGTAGTCTGATGTCTGATTGTAGGCCATGACATCTCCCTAGCATCCTTCATGAAGTTCCATCCCAGATCAATTTCTAGTTCAAATCCACTGTATCTCCTTACTCCTGTTTTCTCCCAACTATCCAATTCCTCGTCTGTTAGATTCTCCCAATTATCAGATAGACCAAATGCAGGAGCGATCAATAGTAATTTGAAGTCTGATTCCTCCCTCATGCTCGAAGCATTTGCGGCCGCCAATCCTCCCATGGATGACCCAATTACAAGATCGTAACGGCATTCATCAATGAGCCTCAAAAGGACCTCTGTCTGATTCTTTATCGTCCAACCCAGATCTGACATCACTGGAGAGGTTACATCCCAACCAAGAGACTCTCTCATGTACGTTGGCTTGGAACCCTCAGGGCCACCCTCAAAACCATGAGCGAATAGAACCCTCATCCAATTAGCCTCCGACCTATTCAAATTTTAATCCTAACAGCTCAAGCTCGGCAAGAGGGCACCTCGTCATCGTAGCACCGTCCATCACTCTGATATGTATCTCAGCTACCACTTGAACTGTTGATTCGAACATATGGCCAGCGTGAACACTGTTGTCATCATCAGACCAACAGCAGTGTATGTGGGTGAATGCCTCCCCGCTCTCGGTTCGTGCAATATTTCCCGATAAGCTCACCAATTCAGAAGGGGATTCCAAGTGCCTTCTCTTGTAGACTCCCTCGGAATTCATGTAGCCATACTGATTCTCACGAGTCCTCCCAATACCACTAGTGATGGCCGCAGCATCGAAACCCAGATCATCTGCTAGTTTCTTCAATGATGTATGAATCTCCTCCCCAGGATCTAATCTGACCAATATGTCGCTACCGGAACGTGTGTGTTCCATGAACCTCGTACCCTAATCATTGATTTCAATCTCTCTGAGGAATTTTACACACTGGCGAAAAATAGTAACTACTCCAGTGGAAGGACGATGATCAATGTGAGACTTCTGTGCACAAAAAAAAGCTCCACTGGAAAGACAGGGGTCCTAACCTCCATCCAGTTGGGTTATAGACCGTGACTTTTCGTCTAGAAGGCCCGGCGGTTACAACATGGCAATGGCAACTCATGATTCTGGAGCTAGATGGAAGACTTTCCTCTCTGAAGCCAAGGAGCAAGAGATCACACTGTTACTTTCCAGACAAACCGCTAGCCCCGTCATTGACGTATCATTTCATGAGCTTACAGGGTTCGATCCAGAGTTCGCTGAAGACATACTAATTAGCCCAAGACTCATCATCTCCAGTGGCCATAAAATCCTGAGTGAGATATGCAGAGATAGGGGTGTTGACCTAGACGCTATGATTAGACTTTCAGACCTCCCAAAAGACACCATGCGGCCTTTGAGAGAAATCGGATCCAGGGACATCGACAAGCTGAGAAGTCTGGATGTAATTGTAACTAAGATGTCCCAGCTCAAGCCAAGGATCCATCTTGCAGTTTTCCAATGTGAGACTTGTGGGGAGACTCAGCAAATTGATCAGACCAACGAAAGTGAACTGGTTGAGCCCATAAGGTGCCCTCCAGATACAGGATGTGGGGCCTCAATCAGAGGAACCGACTCAACAAGATTCAATCTTGTAATGAACATATCTAGGATGATCAACAACCAGTGGCTGGAAATCCAGGAGCTTCCGGAGAATGTCCCTAGTGGGGCCCAGCCATCCAGGGCACAAGTACTCCTAGAGGGAGATTTAGTGAATAAGCATCTCCCAGGACAAAGGATCACAGCTAACGTAATTCCAGTTGTTAGATCAGAAATAAAGAAGAACAAGAAAACCCCTATGTTCGACATAATCTATCATATGGTGAGCTCTACCCACGAGAGTGTACCCTTCACTGAAATCAAAATTAGCGACGAGGAAAGGGCGCAGATTGAGGATGTTGCTGCTACGGATAACCTATTGCAATTAATGGGAAACTCGATAGCTCCCTCTATATTTGCTAATGATAAACTGAGGCTAATCAAAAGATCACTCGTACTCCAATTATTCGGAGGGGTCAGAAGGAAGACATCCGATAACAACTACCTCAGGGGAGATATACACATATTGCTGATGGGTGACCCAGGAGTTGCAAAATCGCAGTTATTGAGCTATATGTCAAACATTTCGCCAAGAGGTAAATTCGCAACCGGCGGTGGTACAACGGGTGCAGGGTTGACGGCGGCAGCAATTAGGGATACATTTGGAGACGGTAGATTTGCTCTAGAGGCAGGGGTACTTCCCCTGTCAGACAGAGGCCTTGCGGCAATTGACGAGTTCGATAAGATATCCAACGAAGACAAAGGAAGCATGCACCCTGCCATGGAACAACAGAGAATTTATGTCGCAAAGGGAGGGATAACCGCGACACTTCCGGCGAGGTGCGCAATACTCGCAGCAGCAAATCCGAAAGGTGGACGATTCTCAAATAGAAATGAGAACTCGAGTATCATGACGTCATTCGAGGAGACCGGACTACCTTATCCCCTAGCCTCCAGATTTGATTTATTGTGGCTAATTAGGGATGAAACTGAGACCAATACTGATACCAAGATAGCCCGCCATATCCTGGATATCAGGACCTCATCCGTCACCGAAAACAGGTCACAGGATATTGATTTTGAAACTGAGCAAGAAGAAGGGGATGATATATTCTCTACTGGCGTAGATGGTAAGAAGCACCTGACAATGGAGTTCCTAAGAAAATACGTTGCTTACGCCAAGAGGAATTATTTTCCCAATTTAAACGAGAAGGCGAAGCTCGCAATAGAGGAGTATTATGTGAGTGTTAGAAATGACACTGCCAAGCAAGACCGTTCAGCTGGAGCATTCCAGAATGAAAGTGAAAAGGATAAGGTTATCCCTATAACAGCAAGAGCTATTGAGGCTCTAATCAGACTTACTGAGGCACATGCAAGGATGCACCTAAAGCAAGTAGCTGATGAAACGGATGCCAATGTGGCACTGGCCGTTTACAAACATTGGAGGGACGACTCTCGAATTGAGGACGAGGCAGAGCTCCAATCTGGTCTTTCAGCATCCAAGAGAAATATCAACCAAAGCATTCGAAAGATAATCAGGGAGATTTGTGAGGAGAGAGGAGGGGAAGCAGAAATCACCCTGATATATAACCGCGCTAGAGATTTCGGAATAGTCGAATCACAGGTTGATGATGTCATATCTTCTATGAGTATCAATGGTGAAATCTACACTCCACGAGGCGGAACATACCGATTTGCCCGTTGACCCTATGAGAGAGAGCCTGTTCGTTATTCACATGGAGCCCATGGGAGACGTCTCCAGACCCTCATCTCTAGATGCTGATGCTCTTGGTTTCATGTGTGGATTGGAGATCCACCAACAACTTGCCACGGGCAAGTTACATTCCCGAATGCCGAGCCAACTCTATGAATTTGGAATTGAGGACATTCCAGAACATTGGAGGATTTCGGAGAGGAGACTCAGGGCATCACAAGGAGAGAGCGGTGAAATTGACGTCGCCGCAAGATTCGAACAGAGAAGAAATAGGACATTCGTTTATGTCCAACCCCCAAATGCCGGACTCATTGAGTTGGACGAGGCTCCACCATTACGACATGATTCTGAGGCAGTAGATGTAGTGCTAATGATGTCAGCAATGCTGGAAGCGAAGCCTGCTCCCTCTCTGCAACCCATGAGAAAGACAGTTGTGGATGGATCGAACACCAGTGGTTTCCAGAGAACAACGCTGGTTTCAACAAATGGAAACCTGAGGACTGAAGGAGGGGATGTTGGAATCTCGGTAATATGCTTGGAAGAGGACTCAGCTAGAAAATTGCAGTCCAAATCCACATCCGAGGGAGAAATCGTCACATACACATTAGATAGATTAGGACTCCCCTTGGTTGAGATTGCAACGGAACCAGATATAACCAGTCCTGAGCATGCCAAGCAGTCCGCTCTTGCCCTAGGCTCACTTCTAAGAGATACTAGGATGGTCAGAAGAGGGCTTGGCTCGATAAGACAGGATCTGAATGTCAGTATCGCTTGCGGAGACAGGGTCGAGATCAAGGGGTGCCAAGATCTTGATTGGATACCCAGGATAATCCAAGTTGAGATGGCAAGGCAGTTGCACATGTACCGAATGGCAAACCTCCTGAGGAAACAGGCAAACCTCCCACTCCTGCCTCCTGACAGAAAAGATACAGAGGTGACTATTGAGAACAGGGTCGCTATGGCCGCAAGATCCAGATTGCCAATGGAAATCCAGGATATCGCAGAACCCCTTTCTGCCTGTGAATCTACAATCGTCAGGGATGCAATTTCCAATGGGTCTTCGACCTTAGCCGTCAGGCTACCCGGGTTCTCGGGAAAGCTCGGGTCAAAGGAGCTTGACTCCGAGGGTTCCCAACTACCAAGACTAGGTAGAGAACTCGCCAGTGCGGCAAAATTGGCCGGAGTAGCAGGAATTTTCCACTCCGATGAGTTACCAGCTTACGGTATTTCAATGAATGATGTCAATGCAATCAAGGAATTTTTGAGGATTTCCGAAGACGACGCCTTCGCTTTTTGTGTAGCTCCGCATTGGCAGGCAAAACTCGCTATGGAGGCCGTTATCCTCAGATCTAGGATGGCATATCATAGAATACCTAAGGAAGTGAGGAACGTCATAATCAGAAAGGGACAGCCTGAGGACGGTACTACTAGTGCCCTAAGGCCTCTCCCCGGTGGAGCGAGAATGTATCCAGAAACCGACATACCAATTCAAGAAATTACTACCGAAAGGTGGGAAGAAATATGTGCTAATCTCCCTCTATCATCTGGTGAGAGGATGGAGAGGCTCAGTACACTGGATATATCCCCCAATCAAGCTGAAGCCATCCTAAATGCAGAGATGGATGATATTCTGTTTGATGGGATAGAGGGAGAATTATCACTTCCTGCCAAGGCGTGGGCGAGTGCTCTGCTAGAGTCAGGCATATCCAATATTCCGGCTCTTTCTGTGGCGGTACACTTGAGGGAAGAGGGAGTGATAACAAAGGATGGAATCGAACCACTTGTCAAATCTTCGGAATCATCCAAACCAGCAGATATGATTGAATGGATGACCTCTGAGGCCTCCCTAAGAGGATTCGTTCCTGCTGATAGCACTGAAGTTGAAAGAGCAGTAGAAGAGGTTCTAGAAGATAAATCTGAAATTGTCAATGAAAAGGGAATGTCCTCCATGGGCCCCCTCATGGGAGTTGTCATGGCAAAACTTGGAGGATCGGCTGATGGCAAGATAGTAAGTAAAATTCTACGTGAAAAGATTTCAGAAATGGTAGAAAAGTAGAAACTAATAGTCAATATTTCCAATTTTATTAGCATAGTTAAATTACCAGCTTCCAATGGCTATGAATCCATGTCAGACCTTATCAAGCCAGCCTCAATTATTTTACTCGTAATAGTGGTCGTTTCAGTGCCATTTCTCCAAGACTCAGTTAACGATGAGGCGGCTAAATTTGTTAGCGACAGCGAGTCGTCCCATGACGGCCTACCAACTCAGTGGGATGGAAAGCAGGCAATCTGTATTTTCTTCCCTGAAAGCAATACCCATCCCGAGTTCTCAACTGGCGTGACTATGATAGATTCCGACGGTGAAACAATCGGAGTAAATGATGCGCTCAACTCAACCGGGGCGTGCGTCGGGGGATTCGAGGGACATGAACAGGGGATGGATTTCATGATGGATGCAACAAGGGTCGCAGGAGGCCTACTGTCCGTCGGATACACAATGGATCCCAATTGGGGGCCGTTCGTCCACACTATAGGAGGGCTAAACGTTGATGAGGTCCAAGGAGATTTCAGCGGTGCCTACTGGAGTTTAAGCCACAACGGAGAATATTCTATGGTTGGAATTGGGGATCTGATCATGTCCCAGGGCGATGTCATCTCTTGGGAGATAGCAACATGGTGAATGACATAGAGGCGTAATTATGAATAGATGCACCCTTCTATCGAGGTAAGAGTGGTACTGATGTTAGACGCGCACGCAGTAGTACTATCACCGATTGAAGCGCTCTTCCTGAACCTCTCGTTATTGTGCATTGTTGCCTGGCCTATGTGGATTGCTGGGAAGTCTCTCAGGCCTGGAAACGACCTCGCTATGCTAGCCCTACTCGCCCTTTTCGCTACATCAGGAAGGATTCTTCTAGACCCTCTACCCAATATCCAACCCGTAACCGTCGTAGTCCTTCTCGTCGGAGCTCACTACGGAGCATCAAGGTCAGTAGCCTTCGCATCGGTTGTTGCAATATCTTCCAATCTGGTGTTGGGTCACGGTATATGGACGCTTTATCAGGCATTAGCTTGGTCCTTGGTCGGAATAACCGGCTCCTCTCTTTCGAGAATATTCAGAAATGGAAATGCAATCTCCATCAGACGTGTGGGAGCCGTTGCCTTTGTTGCAGGCTTTGCATTTGACTGGGTGGTCTCGATCAGTGCCCTCCACTCCATACCCTTGGAGAGCTTCCCAGTTTACCTAATGGTGGGCCTTCCATTCGACTTGGTTCATGCCACAGGAAACCTAGTGTTTGCAGCATGGCTTTCTGGGCCACTTTCAGAGATAATGACCAGACAATCTCCTCAGAGTAAGGCGGTGGTGGAACCTGTCAAAAACGCCTCCTGAGCTTACGATGGTCTTAGTGACCAGGGCCGATCTGAATCTTTCCAAAGGAAAGATGGCAGCACAGTGCGGACACGCTGTCTCCGAGTGCGTACTCAAGGCAAGCTCCAATGATGCAAAGCTTCTGAAGAGGTACATTGGGAACGGGGCAAGGAAGATTGTAGTGGCCGCGCCTCATTTGGAGGCACTCAGGAGGATTTACGGAGAAGCTGCGGAGAGCGGAATAATTTGTTCCATGATAAAGGATGCAGGACACACGGAGATTCCACCTGGAACAATAACGGTAGTAGGGCTAGGCCCTGGAGTTAGAAGCGATATCGACTCAATAACGAGTAGCCTGCCCCTCGTCAAGTGATAATAATTGAATTTTTGATATCGGCAGACTGGGAGGAAATCCCCCCAGCCCGCCTTACGAATGTTCTGTAACGGTTTACAGATCTAATTGACTGCTTCATCGACCTTGACAGCAACTAGTGCCCCAATGCCACACATAAGGCCATCTACTATCCAGGCCTGAGCAATCGAAGCTATCTCATGACCCGAACTAAATAGAGACGATGCCATCTCACCAGCTCCAGTTGTTGTCGAGGATCCTGAAGCCATTACTGCATTTCCAGCAGCATCAACTCCCACTGCCATGGTCCAATCATAGGACATCCCCATCATCCCTGCAAGAGCCATCACGGCAAATCCACTTACCCAAGCCGATTCAGCTCTGGTGTGAACGGTCCAGAAGATTGCGCCTGCGGCAACCATTGTAATTGCGCCCCAAGCATCAGGAGCCTCGAATCCAGGTTGTATAGTCTCCCAAGGGGAGTCTAGAGCACCCATTTCTGACAACAGTGCTATGGCCAAACCGGCTCCCACGACCTGTGCTAGTAACCGCATGCCATTAGGCATCCAGTTACCTTCAGTATCGCCAAGGTCACCTGTCATTATGTGCATCCATGTTATCACGGGAAGCACATGAGCCCCGGAGAATGCCATCCAAACTGCTGCCATTAAGACGGCTGCGGTAAGGTCCCATTCCATTCCAATTCCGATCACGAGCCATGCTACTGCGAAGGCACCGCCGATCTCTGCTTTCATTGCGTTCATATCTATATCCATTTTATTTCCTCCTCACCTAAGTGAGCGATAGTTGGTATAACTCATACAATATAAGTAAGTCCCATATAATCGCTGAAAAAACGCTATTTTTAGATGTTTGAGATTTCGCCAGTGTAATTTACAACACCTGATTTCCAAAATAATATCTAGTTTATTTCGATTTATATGTAATTTTTCTATCACCAGGCACCGATCGAGCGAATCTCGCCCCGCCCACGTTTGATATGTGACCCCCGCCTGCGAGTCCCCATGCGCCACTATCCTAGTGACAGTGTGGACCTCAGGAGCGACACTGTAACTCAGCCAACACCTGGGATGAGGGATGCTATGTCCGCAGCTAGCGTTGGAGACGATGTCCTTGGCGATGACCAGACAGTCATCGAGCTACAAGAGAGGGTGGCACGGATGTTCGGCAAAGAGGAAGCCCTCTTCGTGCCCTCGGGTACTATGTCCAACGCAATAGCCATCAGGGCTCAGACAGAACCCGGTGACGAAGTTATCACCCAGAGGCACAGCCACATTTACGTGTATGAAGGAGGGGGCTATGCCGCACTTTCAGGCTGTTCCATAGCTCTGGTTCCTGGGAAAGATGGCATTATGTCCCCAAAGGATGTAGAATCTGCAATTAGGAAGGGCGACGGTAGCCTCGGTCACTACCCAAACGGAAGTATGGTATGTGTCGAGAATACATCCAACAGAGGAGGAGGTACTTGTTATTCGTTGGATGAGCTAGATGAGATTGCAAGGGTCGCCAAGGACAACAACTGCAAATCTCACATCGATGGCGCTAGGATATTCAATGCATCAGTCTCTTCTTCACTTAGTACTGAGAGGATGGCAAGAGAGTACGACACAATCTCCGTTTGTCTGAGCAAGGGTTTGGGCGCACCAGTCGGTAGCGTGCTCGCAGGTCCTTCAGATACGCTCTACAAGGCGCACAGATGGAGAAAGATGTTCGGAGGGGGGATGCGTCAAGCAGGAGTTTTGGCTGCCGCGGGAATATATGCACTGGACAATAACATCGAAAGACTATCTCAAGATCACACCAGGGCGAGAGAAATCGCATCAGCAGTGAGTGATATGGATTCTTACACTGTCAATTTGAACCAAGTACAGACAAACATGGTCTATGTTGGTTGCGAGGAGGGAGATTCTGAAAATCTAGTAAGACGACTGGAAGACAGAGGAATCAAGACTCTTACCATTGATCACTCTACAATCAGGATAGTCACACATCTTCACATCACAGATAATGACGTACAGAAGACGATAGAAGCTTTAGAATCAGCACAAACATGAGCAACTGTTCAATAATGGCCCCTTTCAGCAAGGCTCATGAGGAGCGTCCTTGCCATACTAATGGTGGCTGTAATACTCACACCAGTGCAAGTGAGCGGCGCCACAGGTCTTTTTTGGGACCATGCCAGGTACGACTCAGATGGCATCCCAATCGAGGGAGGCGTTGTAGGGTACGGGATTGACTGGAATTTAACCTCCAACAACGGGTCATCCGAACTAGAATTCATCTCTGATGTCGAATCTATGCCGACAATAGTTGAGGTATATACTGCAACATGGTGTGTTAATTGTGTTTCGACTCAAAATACTCTCAATGACGCCATAGCCGACTCGGATACAGAGATTATTCATTACCATAGTTACTGGTATGACTCTCTTGACCCATTTGGTAATAATAGTACCGAGGAACGATGGGAATCAAAGTATGGCCATGCGTCCGCGCTAAGATATACCCCGAGAGATGCACCAACCAAGGTTGTTGATGGTGAGAGATTCCATTGGGGCAAGGTTCCCAAGTCTGACTCCCTTCTAGATGACTACTCTGCCTCAGTATCTAGAGGCTCAACAGCACCTCTCTCTGGTAGCCTCACATTCACAATTTCACAAACCCAGTACTCATTGATGGTCGGATGGAACATATCTTCGATTAGCAATCACGCTACGACAGGAGACCTCTCGATTGAACCATGGTTGCTTCTCGTCGAAGAATCATCATACTACCCGGACGGCCTTAACAACCTGCAAAATTACGAACACGTCCTACTAGATGCCATACCCTTGGAATCTGAGTCTGAGAATCATGGAACTTCAAATCTAAGTCTACCAACACTATGGGACGGCGACGACTTAAGGATCATCATGCTCTTAGATTGGTCGATAATTTCGATGGAAGGACCGGCGACTTTGTTACCAGCCCCGGGAGTGATAGTGACACTCTCCTCACTATTCGCTATGGCAGTCGTTAGGCCCCCGAGAATGCATTAAATGCCAATTCTGACAGTTGGGTTGAATAACCCCCTTAGTGCTTGGACAATTCTAGGAGGTCGTTGAATGAACTTGGATGGAGAATCGATCACTATCGAAGAGACTCCTCCTGGAAGATTTCCCGAATGGCTCTTTTCTCACATAGTCAATCAGGCTTTAGATCCAAGGCCCGTATCTGAGGGAGGGTACTCGAAGATTCTAGTCCTATACCCAAACGAGGAGAGTAAGAGGGAGATAATGGCCCGATTGAGTGATATCGGATTTGCCTTTGACAGGACACTCCATCACACCTTGGACTCTCTAAAATCCTCCCTAATGAACGATCTCAGACTTCCCAGGAAAATCGCGTTGGATCCTTCATTCCATAGGATATTACACGACTACTGTGCGATGAAGGCATCCAAGCTATTCTTCCCTTTAATCAACCCACTTCCCAATATGGCATGGGGGCCAGGCAAGACCTTGGCTCTATCGCAGTTGCACTCCTTTCTTTCGGAGGAGCAGGCTGTAGAGTCTTGGAAAGGCCCAGGAATAAACTCATTCACCGAAATACTTCGCGAGATAGAGGGCAAGATCGGTGGCACACATCCTGACTTCCTAACTTCGAGAATAATAAATGGTTTAGAGGGGGGAATAACACCATTCACTCTTCTGGATATCGACGGAATAATAATGCTCGACCACGCTCCCTCAATGACGAGATCTAACACCAACCTACTTTCCTCTCTGTCCCGGATTAAGCCAATTCACCAACTTACCTATCCAGGAAGCTACAGATTAGGGCACCACGGCGCTCAGATACAAGATACATACCCGATAACAAGAACAGATGATTTACCTTTGTGGGTTCCAAGACATCGGATATCCAAAGACAAGGAAGACCCAGAACTAGAAAGGATACTAGTCAATTCTGAAGACCAGTCATTTGAGGCCGCAATCAAGATTGCAAAGAGTGTTATGGATGAAGATAGCAAATCTACAGTGATGATAATCGATCCAGCATTTGAAGAGAATCAGGTGAAATGGAAGAAAATGAGTCACAATATTGGTATTCCATCCACCGGAACAAAGCAACCAATTACATCATCCCCCATTGGACACTGGATCCATGAGTTAGCTAATCTGGGAAGTGGCCCAAACGCATTCTCCATGGAGAGGCTCAGACTAATTGCCCTGCAAGACTCACTAAATCCATTTTCGGCTCACTCCGACATAAATTCAGAAGGCTCAATAAGTCCGATCCCAGATATCGAACTACTGGCTAACATCGCTAGATCAGAACATATCCTTGGGGGCCAGGGAGCACTTAGAAGATGGTTGGAAGCCCTTTCAAGGACCCCGAGAATCACCGATAATGCCGAGTCACGCGAATCTACGCACTGGTGGCTACTATCTCTGGCCTGTTCACTATCTCCACTTTTGGAGGATTCTGATAGAAAGATACTGTCTGATGAGAAGCTCACTAGGGGATGTCTTTCTAGCCAGAATTTGAAAGTTACCACACCTCCTTCAGATGGAGATGAATGGCTACAAACGATAATCAAGAGCCTCGATTTGACCCTCCAGGAGGCAATCCTAGATGGGAACACATTACCTCCCTCCTCCATAGTGAGCACGATAATAAATGAGCACTCAAAGCTTAGGTACTTACAGGATTCAATGGATCAGAAACCACCAAAGGGGGGTCAAGATTGGGTTGTCGAGATATCATCAATTCTGAGAGACTCCCCTCTTCCACTACAGTCGTCCGGGATTAACTCAAGATTGAATATCCTTCCACCAGAAGCAGCCCTAGGTTGTAGTTCTGATTTAGTCATTCTGACCAATTTATCCTCATCTTCCTGGAACTTGAAGTCCCCAAAAATGCCTTTCATCGGAGAAACCGAGAGACATAAATTTGGATTATTGAGGCCGGATACGCCAATCAGAGATGCGAGACATCACCTGAGGCATATTGTGAACTGTGGTGAAAGGATCATCCTAATAGATCCAAGTATCGAGAAATCATCACCATTGGCATCTCCAGTGGAGGAGCTCCTTCACATGTGTAAAGATCCAATTTCCTTCAAGGGAACTCATGATGATTATCCCGGCCCTAGGGATCAAAGACAGGCTGATGGTAGACGAATAAGGGAAATGCTTCCACCTAATAAGATTCCACTGAATCCAAGTTCGGTCACAATACCACTGGATAGGGAGCTACAGAGAGATAGAGAGAGAAGACAGCCGAAAAAGGCTGATGAAGCAGGATACCTAAAGCCTGAGAACAGGAATAGGATTATTCAATTCGACTATGAAGACCTCATAAGAAAGACTCCTAAAGGTACAGAAAAACCCCGATATGCCCAAACTTGGCCGGTCATTGGAGCCTTGAGTGAGAATGGAAAGAAGACAGCAACAATAGATCCAAGGCCATTCTCTCCATCACCGACAGGGGCCGAAGTCTCAGATGAGAGGCACGGATTCTCCTTCGGTACAAACCAGACTGTAGAGCGCTGGTCACCAAGCAGACTCCAGGAATGGGCCAGATGCCCGAGAAGAGGATGGATGACCAAGGGACTCAGGATAAGGGACGAGGAGATCCAGAGTGAAGACCTTGATCCAAGGACTCAGGGTGACTTACTTCATCAGATTCATCATGATTTGATCTGTGATATTCTGTCTATGGAGGAGAGAAAAGAGAGGGACATCTCAGAAGTTCTCGAAGGTGAGACTCCAGTCAACCTATCAACGTCTGAAATTCCTCCTGAGGAGCTTATGAAGAGAGCCCTAGGAAGTTTGGACAAACTAGCACCATGGTTGGAAAGAGCCGACGGAGTTTCTACTTACAGGCTTAGAATGCTAACGGGAATGCCTCGTGACGAGTGGAGGTCGTGGCTAGCAAGCCCAAAAGATACCCCCCTAGGCGGAAGAATCGGTGAATTAATTCTCTCAGAGTTGAAACTCTCTGATTCCATGCCGATAGCGATTGAATGGGATATATCCGATGGTAAGCCCGAAGGTACCCAGATATTCTTGGAACCATCTGACACCAGCCCCCATCAGGTCGAGCTTCCCCCCATTTACGTGAATGGTTTCATAGACAGGGTAGATTTGATCCCTTTCGATGAAGATGCCACTGTATGGGTCGATCAAGATGGCAGTGGAGAGATAGCACCCATAAGAGTCTCTTCAAGAAAGGACTGGAAGCCTCGTAGAAGAGTTATCATCAGAGATCTGAAAACCTCTGAGGATAAACCAGCGGATAGGAATAAGAAGGGACTATTGGAAGAGCTTCAACTAGCCATTTACGCCAGGGCTTGGGAAGTATGCCACCCCGGGGATCTGGTGGTTGGGGCCGGAATTTCCACTATTGGTCACGAGACTAGCCATTTCCTAGAGGCCTCTCCAAATTATTTCCCTGAAGCAACCAATATCTCAGTAGGGGAAATATCTTCACTCACCGAGTCGCTACACAGATTCCCAGATGAGTCCAACGAGCCAACCAGTGACCCATTCAGGGCATGGCTCTCACAGAGGCTATCTGTATCTCTAGGGGTCTCCAAAGGGGCCCAAGAAGGGAGAGTCCATCCCACACCCTCCAAGTCATCATGCAGATACTGTCCGGTCAGTAGCATATGTGAGGTCAAAACGGAGGATGATTACTGATGATTCCCAATACTGCCCAGAGGCTAGCCCTAAATCTAGACTCACATATCGTCATCGATGCAGGCGCAGGAACAGGTAAAACGAAGACAATTGTAGACAGAGTGATTGAACACTATCTATCTGGAGACCAAAGAGCTACAAGGATTCTCCCAGTTCCCGAGAGGCCTCTACCAATTTCACGAGGGACACTTCTCGCTCCCTCCGCTGAGACAGTAGATCCTAAGGACCACCCGGGACTTCTACCCGGAGAGGTAGTGCTACTGACATTTACAAATAAAGCCGCAGATGAAATGAGACATAGGCTCAGGGAGGAAATATCCAAGCTAAAAACCGGATCCTCAAGCATTTCTGGTAGAGCTGATCCGAGAGTTAACTCAAGTTTGTCCGAACAGCTCTTGACTCTGTTGGAGGATGCACCCATCGGCACCATAGACTCTTTCTTTAATCAATTAGTCTCGCCTTTTAGGGGCCTTCTGGGAGACGCCCTAAGCAGAGAGAATATCTCGGACGCTAGCAGGATTCTTCTTATCGAGGACGCACTTGACATTCTCTGGAGGCTACCCAGCTCGATAATAGGAGTCGGAGATGCTGTTGATGCTGGGATCCCCTCAGAAATAGCTCTCGATGTCCTTGAGGCAAGGGAGAGAATCGCCAGGAGATACTCGGGCAGGAAGACGGCCGCAAGACTTCTCAGTGGGCTTGTCAAGAAGTCTGTATTCATCGACGAGGGATTGGGGCCAATAACTGATGACTCGGGATCTGTAAATCCCATCCTACTTAAAGAAAGAATTTTTTCGTCCGCTGACAATCTCCAAATAGATACAATATACACTAAGTTGAAGGAAATCAGTGTGAGGTACTGCGACACTATTCTTTCCTCGCCAGAGATGGTAGGATCTGGGATTCAAGACGACTCGAGGATGGCCTGTCTGATCTCCCTGTGCAATGATTCTCCCACTACCCATGAGGACAAGCTAATTTGGCTCGCACATCATCTAGATTGCACATCCAGTTACACATCAGTTCAAAGCGAATCTCCGACGATTTTTCCACGGGACAACCTTCCGAATGACTCCCTTTGGAACAGGGGAGTGAACTCATGGAGCTCAATCAAGGATAAGAAATTCAAGGAATCAACAAAAAACTCCCTAATCTCACAAATAGAACTGATAAGACAAACTTGGGAATCTGCCGAAGGATCACTGATACTACACTTTGCACAGGTTGCCATGCTCATTGACCCCAACCCGATTCGAAACTCCCCAGAACCAAGAAAAAAGCCTCTGATACCCATGCCCGAAAACATTCCAGATAGAGCTCCATCAGGCGAGAGATCCGATAAGTTCTACTTTCCCTTGGAGTCGGAGGCTAGGAATCTAGAGGATCTAAGATTAGTCCACTTGGGCTTCAAGGGGATCTTGAAGACCTTGAAAGAGCGAGCCGAAGTTCATGATTTCGATGATATACAGGCACTTGCAGGAGATTTACTTCTATCCAATTGTCCAGAAGTATGCAGAAAATTCTACCCACAGTCGGTAATCAGAGAACTGGACTCTATCGGAGAGGATCCTTGGAGGGACGATCATATTGATAGGGCATTCGAGGAAATTTCAATTCTAGAAACAAATCCCGTCCTAGCAGGAGAATCAGCGTCAAATCTAGGAGTAATTAGACTAGATCTAGAAAGAAGGCTCGAGCTTCTTAGAAATATCAGAAGAAGGTACATGGCCTTCATCATAGATGAAGCTCAAGATAACTCACCTCTGCAGTGGAGACTACTCTCCAGATTATGGGGGGAGAGGGAAATCATGCAAGACGAATCCTCACCTCCAGACACTCCATGGCAACCAACCGTATGCTATGTTGGTGATATCAAGCAAAGCATCTACGCGTTTAGACAAGCCGAAGTTGTAGGTTTTCTCGAGTATGCAAGAAAGTTAATGCTCATCAATCAACACGAATTTTCTAGTATACCACAGTTGCACGCAGAGCCCCCTCTTAGAAAGAAAGATAGTAGCAGAGACCCTAGAAATGCCCATGTTCTCAGGATAAATGAGGCCTCTAGACTAGCTGAGAGAGCGGGAACAGACACTACACAATGGGTCCCATTTGATTTACCAGACGATGGTAAAATTCCACCCGAACAAGAAGTTGCCCGAAGGAGGAAGGGACTCATCAGACTCAATGTAAACTATCGGACCGAGGGGGGGCTCCTCGATGCGATGAATCATTGGTGGGAGGATATATTTTCACGTAGGCACAGAGACTTCCCAGATGGTGACTTCTATGCGGAACCACAGCCTCTAAGAGCGTGTAAAGACAAGTCCGAGTCGCCTGGGTCAATTGAATGGATATGCCCAATCCTCACCGAAGGGTCCTCTGATCCACCCGAAGACCTGACTTCTCCAGTGGACTCATTCGGTTTCGGAAAGCCGGACTCAATCGAGAGACAAGCTATGATGATAGCAATGAGAGTAAGGAACCTAGTCCAAGGAAACCCATCAAGGGTCCTTTCCTCGAAAGGGGACTGGATGGAGATTCCTGCAGAAGAGCCAGTAAATCCAAGTGAAATAATGATTCTGCTTCCCAGTAGAAGTAAGCTGAGAGACAGCATAGTTAGAGAGCTATCCAATATTGGAATACCCTCCCAAGCAGATAGGGAGGGTAGCCTTCTAGACCGTCCCACCGTCCACGCCCTACACGGACTCTTCCAACTAATGGCTAGGCCAAAATCAGCTCATCATGCGGCATGGCTGGCAAGGTCTCCGCTAGTTGGCCTCGATGACCAGATGCTACAGAGTTTCATCTCGAACTCTGCAAAGGGAGAGAACATGCTCGTTAGGCTAGAGGACTTTTCATCTAATAGCAGGCAAAAGAGAATGATCTCCAGATGGAATCATCTCTCATCAAGAGGGGCATACGTGGAGGCATTGGAGGAGACACTAGACAGATCAGATTTGTTAGTTGCCTACCCAGATCACTCCTCTCGACAAGACTCTGAGAAATTCATTGATTTGGTCAGAACTTTGGCAAGTGATCTCGGTGGCGACTCAAAGGTAATTGCGGATAGCCTAAGGAGGCTAAAGGACGGCGATAATAATGCCACAGAGGCCATTAACACCCCTGAATCTGATGCTGTCAGCGTCATGACCATACATGGATCTAAGGGACTAGAATCCAAGGTTGTAATTCTGGCAGATGTGTTTTCAGGAAGGCAAACTAACATAAGAATAGAGTCATCAGAACGACTTATCGTTACTCCAGATCTTTTCGCCGGACATCCCAAACCTTGGCCCAACGGAGATCCGGTCTCTCCCCTTTGGAATCATGTGAAGAAAATCCATCTGGCTAGGACAAATGCTGAGGCTAGGAGACTATTCTACGTGGCAGCGACAAGGGCTGAAAGCAAGCTCATTGTTTGTGGCTCACCGAAGCAAACTAGGTGGGAGGATGGTACAGGGATAGCCTTCGATTGGACGTATAGAAATCCCATTCCTCAGCTGGGGGAGATGTGGCTCGAATCTCTAAGACAAGGATCGTGGAGTAGATTCGAGAATGACTCTCACTGGATTGCTAATGAGGATGTAGGGGCAAAGGGTAGACCCTCGTTAACTAGTAAGGGAACTAGAAAATTAGACCCGGGGAAGGTGCTGTTTTCAGGGATGCTCGGATCAGAATACTTACGTGGATTGCCCATTTTTCACCATCCCGAATGCTTCGAATTAACCGATGGATCATCAAACTCCATCCTGACCCCCCTCCAGCGAATCGAGAGGACATATCAGGCCACTAAAGAAACTGCGAGCCCTCTCGGGGATTCCGAACCCCCTCCAAGGTCCGATAGTAGAAACAGAGTTAGAATTGCACCCCACAATCTTACCTTACTGAACCAGTGTCCTCGGAAGTACTGGATGGATACCAGAGGCGGGGACAAAGGAAAGTCCTCGGAATATCACTCCGATTCAAAAGACATCGAATACATGACAACCGAAATTGACCCCGCTCTGTTAGGAAAGGTGATTCATCGTATTTTCGAGATAGGACTGATGAATCCAGGCCCTCCTGAAGACTCCAAGCCTGATCTTCCAATATCTTGGACCACTAGGAGCCCCGACCTTCTACTGGACCATGATTTGATGAACCAGGTATTCGATGAAATACTTCCTCCAGAAGCCAATCGAGCGGAATACTCTGAGATATCTAGATCCGTACTTAGTAGAATCAGAAAAGGTCCCCTTGGTGAGATGTGTGAGGGCTCCACTGTGGGAGGGCACGTCGTTGAGGGTTTGAGGACTGAGATGCCGTTCCATCTATCCAGAGAAATTGATTTGGGTGGAATCATCAGGGGGAGATGGACGCCAGAAGGATCACAACCGCTTTCCTCAATCAATAGTGCTTCATTGGAAATGGACGGGGTAATCGATTTGGTCCTTTGTACGAAGTCTGGAGATAGCCACTATATCAGACCAATCGACCTAAAAACGGAGGAAGCGATAGGCTTCCAGAGCGACGATTATGAGGGACTTATCTCATCTCTGGGGGAAGATGGCCTAAACCCTTCTTCTGAATTCGAGAAGAATATGCTGGAGCATCACAGTATGCAGTTGACGCTCTACTACCTAGCACTAAAATCAATTGAGGATGAAAGAAAGAGAAGGGGCCTTCCACACAGGGAAGTCCTTAGGCCTGCAATACTAATTGGAGTCACTGGAAGGATTGTAGAATACCCTGAAGAAATTTTCTCGGAATGTCTGCATCGGATTGAGGAGACCATGGGAACTGCGACCGAAATGGCATTACTATCCGAGGCTCCCATATCCAAATACAAGTGCAAGTGTTCGAATTGTACCTGACTTCCAGCTGTCCGGCGGACAGAAGAGTCCATTTGTGATGTCTCAGACAACGGTACATGGCGCACGACATGGACCGACTTTTGGAGATGAGTGAGGAAATATGGGAGAACTCGATTATTCCAAGCCTGAGTGAGTTCATCGGAATAAAGGCACTATCCCCTCTGTTCGAACCGGACTGGGAAGAGCTTGGTGAGCTAGACGATGTTATCGAGCTGTTCTGTAATTGGATCGACATGCAAGGCATCAGCGGCCTAAGCTACTCCGTTCATAGGTTAGAGGGAAGGTCCCCGGTCCTATTAGTTACGGTGGAAGGTACAGGTAAGGGGGAGGTAATCTTCTACTCACATCTAGACAAGCAACCCTCGAAGCCAGAGTTGTGGTCAGATGGACTTGGTCCCTTAGACGCTGTAAGAAGAGGAGAATGGCTCTTTGGAAGAGGTAGTATCGATGACGGATATGGCGGATACCTTTGTCTCGCTTCTCTAAAAATTCTTCAGGAATCTGGTATCCCTCACCCAAAGTGCTCATTCCTAATAGAGACATGCGAGGAATCCGGATCATTCGACCTCCCCCCTTACTTGGAAGGTCTGAAAGATGATCTTGGCGATCCCGATATGATAGTGGTAATGGATAGTGGCGGGCCAGATTATGATCACATCTGGATAACGGAGTCCTTGAGAGGCCTCGTCTCTGGGACCCTCTCCATCAAGGTGTCCCACGAGGGTATTCATTCGGGTACATCCGGAGGTTCCATACCCTCATCATTCAGAATTGCCAGAAAAATACTGGACAGGGTAGAAGATTCGGATACGGGAGAGGTTCTGGTCCCGGAGATGCACGTCGAAATAACTCAGGATTTGAGAGAAAAGGCTGAATCTCTGGCCGCAGTTATTGGAGAGTCACTGTGGGAGCAACTCCCGACTGTCGACTCTCTGACCCCAGTCTCTCCTAAAGTCTCGGACATGATTCTCGGTATGAATTGGCAACCATCGATGTGCGTCATTGGGGCCGATGGCCTACCCTCAGTGCAAGTAGCTGGTAATGTACTGAGAACCAATACCGATCTGAAGTTGAGCTTCAGAATCCCTCCAGGGGTTGAAGCCGACTCGTTGGAGCCAATTCTGAAGGAGCTCCTAGAGTCAGACCCACCTTACGGAGCAGAGGTCTCCTTCGTCCCAGACTCCTCTGCCAACGGGTTTCATTCCCTTCCATTAGAAGGGGAAGTCAAGAGGGCCATCTCCGAGGCCGCCACTTACTTCACAAATAGCCCTCCTCTAGCAACTTGGATAGGAGGGACCATTCCATTCATGGCAATGATGCAGAGTAGATACCCTGAAGCAAAATTCCTCTGCACAGGTGCTTCGGGACCAGGGAATAACGCCCATGGGCCAGATGAGAAGCTCCACATCCCATCAGCAAAGAGACTCACTGCCGTGTTGGCAAAAACTGTCGCCGCTGTTTCCAGATGAATACGGCTAATGACGTGTTTGAGTATCCCCTTTCCGCCGGGGTTAAAGGGGAAGCTGTAGTCCAGCAGTTTGGGATAACCATGAGCGAAGAAGAGACGATGCCTGTCGAACAGGATGATTTGGCCGAGCAGCTTGCCATGGAAAAGGAACGTTTAGACAAGCTCTACGTCGCTTATCAGGCACTGCAATCAGAGTTTGATGACTCGAAGGCGCATATCGAGGTTCTGGAGAAGGAAGCTATAGACAAGGAGATCGAAAAGGAAGGATTGGAAGAGCTCCTTAACGAGAAGGACAGTAGAATCAGAAATCTCGAGATAGAGTCCGCCAAAGCTGGAACCAGGGTCAAGCACCTAGAGCCAGAGTTGGAGAAGATGGAAGAGATGTATACAAGGGAACAAGCAAGGCTCGGACGGGTTTTCGACGTAGCTGAGGAGCTCGATGAAGCACTCCAGACCGCTACTGCAGAACTGAAGGCAAGAGACGACTGGTATGTCGAGCACATGAAAATCTTCGAGGACATAAAGAAGGTCACTGAGACAAGGTTCGAGATGATTGACAGGGCCATGGAGTACTTCAAAGAGTTCCAAGAGAAGCAGGATACATTCAGGGACAGGATGGATGAAACCCTCGAGGCGGTCAAGGAGGCCGCAGCCGAAAATTCGTCAGAGGAACCAGAGCCTCAGGAAGAATCCCAAGATAGTACTGACGACAGCTGATTGTTCAGTCGGGCCTAGAACCATCGGCCCTTCTTATGCACTTGGCAGGTATTCCCGCCCAAACTTCTCCGGGAGGTATCTCGGTCCACTTGGGAACGACCGCCCTCGAAGCCACTATCGCATCTTGTCCGATAGTACAACCCGGTTGCACAACTGAACCCATACCAAGAAGGGCACCATCCCCAACCGTGACAGGAGCCATCACCAGCTCTCCCTTCTCTGTAAGATGTGCGTTAATGGTTGCATTACCTCCGAGCACCACACCATTTCCAAGAGTGACAGATCCAGCATCGTTCACATGTGCAGAATTGATTTGAACTCCTTTACCCAATTTTGCCCCTGAGAGTCGGTAATACGTGTTTCCTATGAATGAAGGAACAAGATATGGCAGGAAGAATAGGGCAATTCTGTGGAATATCATAGACCAGGCCCATTGTATTGTTACGAATGATTGCAAAGGGTACCTGCCAGGCTCTAGTCTTGGACGGAATAGTCCTCCCAATGCCCCTGATAGTATTACCAGAGTCACTCCCCAGGACATTATTGCCATCCCCAATCCCATTCCGACAAACAAGAAATCCAACAAAGACACGGACTCAATTTCCGAAAATGAGGAAGCTTTTACTCCGCCCGACTCCAAAATAAAGAGAAATAGATAGATTGCGGGAATAGAGGATATTCCCACAATAACTGCCAAGAATGGAATAACTATTGCAGTAAGCACGTTTTGAATGACTGTGAAGTTCCTCATTCTTCAACGACTCCCATGGCTTCGTCATCCACCTCTTTAGCAACCCTGATCCCTTCATCAACATCCACTACGAAAAAGAAACACATCCCCATCAATATAGGGACTACAACACTCAAAAGACCCATTCTGCTATCCATTGAAGCGGCTACAATCGCATAAACGATAGGTCCCAGTACAGAAACTGCCTTTCCTATGAAGGCGAAGAACCCGAAGAACTCAGTTGTCTTGGTGGTAGGAATTAGAACACTGAAAAGACTCCTTGAGAGTGCCCCTGCCACTCCCATCACCATCCCAAATGACATACCTAAAATGACCCACTGGAAGTTTATGCCAAGTCCAGCAGGCTCCCAAATATTATCTCTCAAGAAATTCGGCCACCAATCTATCGGGCCTCCCTCAATTATTGTAGGATGTTCATCTCCAACGGAGACATCACCGTCCAAAGGACCCCCTCTGAAAGAGAATGAGAACCTGTGATTGGTCTCATTCACCATCTCAGCCGAAAGAGAGGAAGCATCATCCAAAGCCAATAAGCTAATCTCCTCGTCCCCATTCTTCATGAATGAAAGGAAAGCCAACCTGAAATCCTCATCACCCTCTCCTGATTCACTGACCCACCCATCAACCCCCCTATCATAGAGTGTAGACAGCTTGTAGGCATCTTCGTCCTCATCCCAGTCATATTGAAAATCATACCTCTCATGATCGCTACCCAGCTCAAGGGGAGCGAAGCCGACCCCAAGAACTGAAATCACACAGAATATGGTTAAAGCGCCACCTAGAATATTCTTATTCCCATATTTGCTAGCTAGTGAAGCTCCGATGATGGTCATCGGAATCGCTACAATATTTGCGGACAGAAGAAGGACGAAATTCATGGTAAAATCAATCCTTAGAACCGAATCAGCATATGCCGCCGCCAAACCCCCTATGGCGTTTACACCATCATAGAAAAGCAAGTATCCACACATGAAGAGACTCAGGACCTTGTATCTTCGAATCTCCGAGAAAGTGCTCTTAATCTCCCTCAGCCCGTCTTTAACCGCTTCAAACACGTTGGGGTATTCTGTTGGGTTGGGTATTTCTGGTTCAGGGGTGTTTCGGAACATTGGAACCGAGAATCCCAACCACCAAAGTGCGCTAGTCACGAAAACAAAACATTGGACGTCTGGATCTTCAAATCCAAATCTCAGTCCTACAGCTAGATGGACTGTTAGGAGTATGCAACCTCCAAGGAAACCATACGCGTATCCCCAGCTAGAAATGTGGTCCATTAGCCTCCTATCACCGAGGTATGGAAGGAAAGCTGAGTAGATTGCATGGCCCCCTGCGAATCCAATATTGCCCATGATTAGACAGATTGCGAGGAATTTGTAAGAAGAATTATCATCCATGTAAGGGGCTAAACCCATTAGCCCTGTGAACAGAATTCCCACTACGGTGTAAACCCTCAAAATCTTCTTCTTAATTGGCATTCTATCAGCTATAGCGCCCAGAACCGGACTAACTATCGCCACAAAGACACTCGATATTCCAAGAACGACGGCATAGAAACTGTCCCCGGTAAAGGTCATACCAGCATAATCCGCACTCCCTCCATTCGCTAGATTGAACATGTTAGACAATAATGTCGGAACGACTACCGTGATTACGGTAAGTGCAAACGCTTGATTGGCCCAGTCAAACCAGTACCAACTTTGCAATGATTTCTTGTCCGCTGGGTCCATCTCATCCAGAAGCCTATCTACAGTTTCTGAATTGGCCAAAAGTCCCCCAAAGCCTCCCGCCATGGCCACCTGAGAATATACTTGGTCTTTAGTGTCGCCTACGTAATCTGGTAACCTGGGACTCACCTACTTCGGTCAATGTTCAATAGTACGCCCCCAGAGGGAATGTCATGACTCAGTCTTGCGGACTGATGGGCGATGGTGAGAAGCCAGTCAAAATCCACCATCTCGTAAAAGCTCCTGAGAATACTCCTGAATCAGTAGCCTCACGAGAGTCATGGGACGCTTCCAAACCAGTTACGGTATACAAGACACCGGAGAATCTCCCCGACGGATCTCCCTGCACAGCCGTCACGGTAATCCTAAGAACCAAGGGTTGTGCATGGTGGTGGAAGTCAGGTTGCACATTTTGTGGCTACTTCAATGATGTCAGGGACGATGTTACATCTGAGGATATGTTCTCTCAGTGGGAAGAAGCCAAGAGGAAAACTGAGAATTTCAAGGGATGTAAAATGGTCAAGGTATACACATCTGGAACATTCTTTGAGGATAGAGAGAACCCCCCTGAGTGGCAAGAACATGTGTTGAGGGAGACCTACGAGATGGGACTACACCTAGTCGTCGAAGCTCAGGCACAAATGTGTACGGAAGAGAAATTGGCATGGGTCGCCGAGAGGCACCCGGGTTGTACTGTAGCAATAGGTTTGGAGGCATATGACAACACCGTTCTGAGATTTCATGCTAACAAAGGCTTCTCAATCAGACAATGGCACAGAGCCGTGGAATTACTTAGAGAAAACTCATTAAGAGTAAAGACATATCTCCTTTTCAAGCCACCATTCATGTCCGAGGGAGACGCCTTAGAACATACTTCAAAGTGGGTAATGGAAGTATCCAAGATATCTGACGAAGTGTCAATAAATCCAATGAACATTCAGAGGGGTACAATCGTGGACAGGCTCTTCAGAAACAGGGAGTATCGCCCTCCGTGGCTTTGGTCATTGGTAGAAATGATCGTAAGGACGCATGCTGATGTATCCAATACCGATTGCAGGGTAATCGTACATCCAACTGCAGGGGGGAAGACCAGGGGATCTCACAACTGTGGCTCGTGCGATTCAGAAGTCGTGGCAGCAATTGAGAGGTACTCCGTTTCCGGGGACTTAAGGGAATTCACAGGGTTAGAATGCGAGTGCAAGAAGGCATGGCACGCCGAGATTCAGAGTGACGCTACTCTTCCTGCCCCTATGGGCGCAGGCATCCACAGGAGGGGGAACCCGTTGGACCGCATGCGTGCTCCTTGAGTGCTGGGGACATTACACCCCGCCCAATGCTTAAGGGGCAATCTCTGTTGGTTCGGTCCGCTTCTGTCGCGTTTGCGAGGTGTGTGTCTATGTCTGCCGATGTACCGAGTTCTGTTGATGTGTTTATTCAAGGTGAGAAAGAGCCAGCTTCCTCTGGAATAGTATTGGTGCTAGGATTCGTAACTATGCTATCTTTCCTTGTACTCTACGGCATCTTATTCCCTGGCAGAGACATGCCTGTGGTCTCCGAAGTACTTCCTATGTTTGAGGGAGTATTCGATTCTGGGATCTGGTTCTTCCTCCTCGGTGTTATTTTTGGTGCATTTTCCATAATCGCGACCATGCTTGCGGAGGCTACTAGCGAGTAGGTGATATCATGGATGTCATAATTTCCACTTTAGCAGTCTTTTGGCTCATCTTGGCTATATTCTTCATACTGATAAAGAGAGGCCTGTGGATATTCAGTGACGTATCCAAGAGCCTCAGCATGTTCATGCTCGAGAAGGCCCTCGGGCCGGCAATAGATTTCGTCAGTGGACGCCCCGGCTCTGCAACAACTGCATGGATAATCCACGGTTTCGTTTGGACATTCGCGGCCTCAACATTCACCTTCGTAGGGCTCTGGCTGACACATGACCCCACCGCTCTACACAGCTTTGAGTCATGGGGATATCATCCAAAGTCATCTGAGTTAATTTACGCAGGTAGATTGACTGCTTTATTTGGAGCTATCGGGATGATGGTTATCGGCGCATCTCTGCACGCCCTACCAAAGCTATCCGGAACAAACTTGGCTAGCGAGTCCAATGCTACGTTGGTATCCCTTCTTTGGACACTGTCCGTATTGCTGATGTTCATAGGCTCGCAGAATAGCGTCATTCTTGGAATTACAATACTACCCGTCGCAAATCTATTGCTTTCCCTGGCCTCGATAGCCATTGTAATCAACATGGTAATCACTGTTTCCGAGGCAACCAAGGATATCCCATTCCCTGGATGGCTGATATTGTTTGCAGTCATTGGGAATATTGCCGCGATTCTAGCAGTGTTCGTGAGTGGGGCATATGAGGAGGGAACAGGCCAATGGCTACTCTTCCACTTGTCAGGAGGGACCTTCTTTTTCTGTGGTCTGGCTGGAGTCTCCCTATACTCGGCATCTGTTGGTTCAGGGAATCCATTGTGGTCAAAATCCCTGGTGGCTTTCACACTATTCGGAGCATTGGTCACTATCAATCCCATGGGATCAACGGACTCGTCGATGGTAACCGACTTGTTCTCCTTGTCCTCAAGCGAACTCGATGCCACGTCGAGGGACGTTATATCTGGCTCATTCCTGATGGCCCTAGCCGCAATGCCAATTATCGCATTCAGCGCTAACATGCTGGTGACTCTCAGGGGTTCAGATGCCTTTGTCGAGAATCCTGATGCACCCGGTATCGCGGAACTGAATCTCGGATCATGGATGCTTGTCCCGGTTGCTATCGGAGCTCTTTTTGTGCAGACAGACGCTCTCGGAGGTGTCAACGAACTAACTGGAATTTCGCAGTCTCTCGATTTAATGGCGATTTGGCTTGTAATGATTCCACTTTCCCTCGGTGCGGCTCTGAGTATCCTCCCAAGAGCAAGTGGTAGGCATCAATTATCGGAGAACAGGTCTAGGTGGGCCTATTGGATGATGACCGGGGGGGCCTTCCTCGGCCTATTGATAACCATGATGTCTGACTTCACTGATATGGCTCTCACGGAGTCAATGGCCGAGCAGGGTGCCTCAATAAATGACGAACTCAGGAAAGTCGGGTCAGTAATGTTCTACGGGACCGTGGTTGGTGCCATATTCCACTGCACCAACGCCATAAGCGGTCAATTCAGGGGAAGGGCGGTCCAAACCGCAAGTACTTCCTCAACTTCATCGATTTCTGTTGAATCATACACACTGACATCACCAACTACAATCAGAAAGATTCTGGCTAGCGGGGCTACTCTCGACACTGAGGTTTCTCCCTCAGGACAGAGTGAAGAGGAAGGCTCAGCTACCGAACTTTGAGGATATGAAACCCCTCGCATCGGGCGGTAAACATGCGGATCGGACTAGTCGGCAAGCCAAATGTCGGCAAATCGACGATATTCTCTGCTATGACACAGACACCAGTAGAAATCGCAAACTACCCCTTTACAACCATAGATCCCAATGTTGGCGTGGCATGGCTACCCCTGCCCTCAAAGTGCCCTTGTTCAGAGTTAAGAGAACGTAAAGAGGATGCGGGGAGACTCGAACCAGTCAATGAGGACGATACAAGAAAAGGTAGTATATGCGAGCCCAACTCTGGCTCTTGCGTTGAGTATCGAAGACTAGTCCCAGTCACTCTTGTTGACGTTGCAGGTCTGGTTCCAGGGGCTCATGAGGGCAAGGGTCGAGGCAATCAATTCCTATCTGACTTAGCTCGCTGCGATGCGCTGATTCAGGTAGTCGATGTATCCGGCTCCACTGATTTGGAGGGAAATCCCGTTGGTACCGGGGGGTCAGAGCCTATAGAGGAACACCGCTTTCTTGTATCGGAAATCGAGGCTTGGATTGCTGGTATCCTACGCGGGGGATGGAGTCGGGCCGCTAGGAGAGTTCAGGCAGAGGGTGAGAAGGCTCTTTCTGAATACATACTCACTCAATTGACAGGAATAGGAGCTACGGAGAGCCATATCAACACAGGCATTGCAGCTGTACGCACTCGTAATCCTGGGTCCGAATCGGCGTCGCAATGGGGAGATTCTGAGTTAATGACTCTATCTTCAGAGATTCGCAGGGCATTGTTTCCAATATCCATCGCGGCAAATAAGGCTGACAATCAAGTACATCGCTGTAACGAGCTGAAAACAGAAATTGAGGCTTCAGGGGGAAAGGTCGTCCTCACGAGTGCTGAGGCCGAACTTGCGCTGAGTAGGGCCAGTGCGGCTGGATTGATCGAACGTCGACCGGGAGATTCGAAATTTGATATCTCTCAGAAGGGTGAGGAGACTATGAACGAGCAGCAGAGAAAGGCATTACATTCCATTTCTGAATCTCTGACTTGGGAAGGAGGCGGGCTATTCGGGCTACTCTCAGAAGTCGTATTCGGTACACTTTCTCGCAAGGTGGCATATCCTGTTCAGGACGAGACACATTGGGCAGATGGTGATGGAAATACTCTCCCAGACGCTATCCTTGTTCCCCCAGGGACTACCGCTAAGGGACTGGCATTCCATGTTCATACTGATTTAGGCCAAGGATTCATCAGGGCCGTTGATGCCCGAACTGGAAGGATAATCGGTTCTGAGTATGAGATAATGGATAATGACGTTATCAGGATACACTCAAAGTCCTAAGGATCCTAGGCCAACGACTCTTCGATGACAACTTCGTAAGTCACCATCCTCCACGTGATATCAAATTCCTCATCTGAGTCCACTATCTGTCCCACCACAGGAGCCGAGTTAACTTCCGCCGTGAGCGTAGCTGACCATGTCCCAATACCAAAACCGCCATCATTCCACGTCTCTGATATTGTTTTCTGTGATGATGTGATAGTGAAACTCTCCCCTGTGTAATTGGTGGTAACATCCCATCTGATTGTGAACCCACCATTTCCTCCGGCACAGGTGCCATCTGCACTCTGGTCCTCAATATCACCAGATGAGTGCCCCTCAACATCCATTAGATCACTTATTCCATCCACACTGTCAGTAAAACCCGGCCCAGGATCGTCATTATCGTTACACTGAACTATCAATTCTACGGACCCTATCTCCATTTCTCCTATGTCATCGAGCCCCACAATGAATTCTGTAATGTGGGTATCCCCGTCTTCTAAAACTGCTGACTCTTGGAAAATAACCTCACTCTCAATGAAGCTAACCTCCCAATTTCCTTGGGGTCCCGCCCCTCCAGATGACAGACCTTCATCCGCTAGAGGCATCCATGCGAAATATAGTGGAAATAAAACCATGAATGCCAACGAACCCGCGAGCATCCCAATTTTCCTCGGACTATCGAACATGCCTTTATTCCCCTCCTACTCGGCACTGGAAAATCACTCCCTCTTTCAAATCCTCTCTCTGAAAGTTACGATTTCAAGTCAAATAATACCCTCTGACAAAAACGCCTTTCTTGATTTTCTGAATTCTGGACTGAAGTAGCCAATCATGGAGCGCTCTCCAAAACTCCACTTCCAAGGGCACCTAGGAAGGGAATCATGCCACTCACGAAGGAAAGTAGACCACTCATCTCCATCTATTCCCGATGGAATCTCGAATGAAACCATAGTTATGCTACCTGCAGAACCAGGTGTGTAGCTCCATGATCTCAAAGACAGACCCTCTCCAGAACCACTATCTATCGAGAGCCCAATCACTCTTGCTGACCTAGCTATGGGCATTATGATGGCCCATCTGTGAACTACCCTGCTTTCTTCCAGCCTGGTCCCTTCCCATCCTCGTCTTTCACATGCTATTCTGAAGTACCTAATCGCATCGGTGGGGGTTATTGAGACTGGAATCTCTAGTATGCGATGGGGGTGCATCCGGCTTCGCTAACAGGCTATCGCCCATAGCGCCTTCGCGAATCCTATCTTTTGCTAATGCTTATCCGAACAAAGAGCCGAGACCCTCGAATCCACCATCGTCTTCCTCAGGCTCCTCTTCAGCAGCGGCCTCGGCAGGAGCCTCTGAAGCTCCTCCTGCGGCTGCGGCAGGCGCGGCGCCTGTGGCAACGGGTGCTGCTATAGCGGTAGCCATAGCTTCTCCGATATCGACGGATCCTAACGACGCAACCAGTGCCTTAACACGGGCGCTGTCAGCATCCACTCCAGCGGCGGTTAGCACAGCGCTAACGCCATTCTCATCAATCTCTTTCTCAGCAGAGTGCAGTAGCATTGCAGCATATACATATTCCATTTTTTCACCTTCTATTTCATCCGAAGAGATCGCCAAGTCCACCGAACCCAGCTTCCTCCTCTTCCTCCTCTTCCTCATTTGCGACTTCTTCGGCCGCTCCTTCAGCCGCTTCGGAGGAAGCGACTTCAGCACCAGATGTGCTTGCTACCGCACCAAGTGCGGCAACTAGCTCTTCATCGAGAGCTGAGGAATCTAACTGGCCGGCTATGGCCATGGCACGTGCGTTAGCACGGGAAATTATCGCCGAGGCAGTGTCTTCGTTGACGACCCCAGCTTCCAAGGCAACTGATAGGGCCTCACTGCTAGCCTTGGAAAGCAGAGCAGGCATTGTGACACTGGAGAACCAGCGTACGTTACATGCTAGGTTGTAAGCGTTCGAGGTAGCTGAGATAATATCGCTCTTGAGGCCATCTGTGTCCAAGTCTAGGTCTGAGGAAGAAAGAACTTCTCCGTCATCAATGACTCCCATCAGTATCAATCCGATCTCGATAGGGTTTATTCCAAGCTTTGAGAGCATTAGCCCAAGATCTCCCTCGATTGGCTCTCCCTTGTTGACTACAGTAACTGTTTTCTGGATAGCTACCGCGCCCTTGTCTATCTTTGCTGGAATACCAACTGCGTTGAACTCACCGACAATCGGTCCCGGTCCAAACTCTGTTGGCCCGGCTTCTACGACAATGTCCTCTGGGGCTATTTCTCCCTCCTTTGCGGCTCTACCTTGCCTGGTTTTCTCCAACTCATCAAACAACTCATAGCAGTTCAACGAATCAGTGTGTACCACACATGGCTGAATCGCGCCTTCAAGGAGCTCTTCTAAATCATCCTCGGAAAGGCCGGCTTCCTTCCATGCAAGCCTGATAAGGCTCTTTTTGGCCATGGTCATTGTGATCATTCCCCTTAGGGAGTTTCTCATGTCCAGCATATTCTTTGCAGGGACTCCAGAAATATCCACAACACCAACAATTCCCTCTTTGGAGACTATGTCCCTTAGCTCCGTCACACGGTCCGGCTTCCATGACGCGACCTTAGGAATCAAGCAATCACCTCGACCTTGTAAGAGGGGCCCATGGATGTCTTGATGTAGCAGGACCTGATATTTCCAGGGCCTCTCTCAAGCTTGCTCATTACTCTGTTCCAGATAGCCATGGCATTCATCGTGAGGTCGTCAAGGCCCTGCTCTCTGGAACCTAGGGCGGTGTGGAAGGTTATCTTATCTCTGGACCTCACAACCGCTGTGTCCTTCAGACCCGCAGCTATCATTGCGGGATCCACATTCGGAGGTACGGGGCGAGGCATCTTACCTCTTGGTCCCAAAACGACCCCGAGGAACCTTCCGACGGTTCCCATGTGTGGAATCTCGGACAGGAAGAAATCATATCTATTCGCCATCTTTCTTGCTTGCTGGCGATTACCTCCAATATCCTCTATTGTCGATGGGTCGATTACATCCAATCCAGCCGCCCTGGCCTTCGTGGACATCTCTCCCCCTGCGAACATTGCGATTTTGACGGGTTTGCCCCTGCCTGATGGGAGCCTAACCTCTTCCTGTATCCTGTTAGCTGGGTTCTTGAGATCTACGTCCTTCAATGTAAATGAGATTTCCATTGACTCTACGAACTTACGCTCAGGAGACCCTTCTAGGGCTTGCTGAATAGCGTTCTGTATATTTTCCTTCATTCTAAACCACCTCCGCGGTCAACGAGGTTGGACCTCTCCCGCAATTCGTGTATGTCAAGCGAAATGCTCGGCAAATTCCCCCTTGCTCATAGCATTCAAGGCGTCTTTTGGAGACATCCCCTCGACATTTACTCTCATTGATACGCATGTTCCCATGACTTCCCTGCACCTAGCGTAAAGAGTTGCACCAGTGAGGCGGTCTTTCTGGTCATCAGCGATTTTCTTTACCTGATCCATTGTGAGGTTTTCCGTTGCTTCCTCCCATGATCCGTTACACTTCTTTTTACCAAGTGACTGGATTATTTTGTGAGGGGTTTCATTGCGCGCTGACATACTAAATCCCCCTCCTGAGTGCCTCGCCGACCTACTCTCCCTATTTGAGCGTGATGTAAGTGACCAGATCCCCCTAATCTCACTCCATTCTTTGGGTGACCCTTACCTGATCGGCCCTTATGTTGAGGGCTACTGGGACTGCCGCCTCGAATAACTCGACCGTGACTTCCTCTTTCGACTCGCTTACGCCAATCACACGGGCCGAAGCACCCTTGAAAGCGCCTCCGCGTATTTCCACGATGTTTCCTTCCTCGATTCCGGTTGTTGCGGCCTTCGGTTCTAGGTATGGTAGGATGTCCCTTAATGGCGACTCGCCGTCCAACACCTTCCGACAGTTCTTCATTGGGGTAGCTGATACTCCAACTCTGCCTATTAGTTTCTCAACGTGATGAATGGCGGTGGCTTCGACGAATATGAATCCCTTCAGATAGCTAGGACTTAGGACCCCGAATATCTTGTCTTGAATGTCTTGTAGCGATCCAGTCCCAGATAACCTAGCCCTGATTTCCCTGGCCACATTCTGCTCTTGACCCATGCTGGTCTTCAATATGTAGAGGAATGAAGCCACGTCACCATACATATTCCCGAGTTGAGGGACCATATATCTGGTTGATCTGCTATCAGAGGAATCTTCGGGCTCCACCCAGTTGATGTAACCCGGGTCGACCCAGTTGTAGCTCTTGTAGAGTCCTTTGGCGGTTACCTCTTCGGTATCACAAAGGAAAAGCAGAGGAGTTACATCATTTAGCCGGTTCCCGAACTCAAGACCCCTGGCATCACCAGATCTGACGAAGGTTAGGCTCTCGTGGGGAATACCTGTTGCCTCCTCAATCCTCGAAGCAACTACATCTAGGTCATTTGAATCTCCTACTCCGTAGACTCCATCCCACGCACCGGGGAAATCAGAGACCTCATCGGCTCTTTGCATCAATAGGACCTTCTCTTCATGACGAATGTAAGCAACAAAAGCATCTGACATGTTTTTCACCCTCTTAATTGGTCAACCATCTGAAGAAGTCAGGCAACAAGGTGTCCATCCCCCACAGCATCACGAATCCTATTAATCCGAGCACCAGCATACCGATTCCACAAACTATCACAGTCTGCCTGAACTCTTGCTTGGAGGGCTTTCTTGCCATCTTCAGAATCCTAGCGTAAGAACCAGTTTGCAGTCCCTTAATCCTTCCTTCGATACCGTCCTGCCAACCCTGTACGGTCTCTTCGACAGCGCCAACATTGGAACTCTCAACACTCATGGTTCTACCTCAAAGCGGTCTGCCGACCGACGAGCCTCATTTAAGCACAGCGGACGTGACTGTCGCGTTTGATTGCCTGCTATCCTACAAACTCCACTGTCCTACTCTTCAGATTCCTCATCTGGGTATGCAACGCAGCACCATGAATCTGCTCACTCTTCACTCCTGTCAGAACCAGCAGAACTCTGATGCCATCGCCCATGCTGGGATCAGTAGTAGCTCCCCAGATTATTCTAGCATATGGGTTGATCTTGTCCCTTATGATCTTGGCACATGATTCAGCGTCACCGAGAGAGAGACTGGGGCCACCTACGACATTGACTAACGCGCCTCTGGCATCGGACACATCGATATCCAGAAGTGGAGATTGCAACGCCTCCTCTGTGGCGGCTTCTGCCATTCCTTCACCTCTGGCCTCACCGAGTCCGATCATTGCCACTCCACCTCCATTTTCCATAACAGATCGCAAATCCTGGAAGTCCAGATTAACCACTCCTTCTTTGGCTATCATCTCTGAAACCCCCTTGATGCTTCGCATCAGGAGCTCATCGGCTACTCTGAATGCCGCGTCGAGAGGGAGCTCTCTTACTCCATCAACCTCCAAAAGCCTCTCATTTGGAAGCACAACAACTGTATCGCAGACCTCCCTTAGTCTCTCTAGGCCCCACTCAGCATTTTGTCTCCTCAGAGCTCCTTCAGATAGGAAGGGATAGCTAACCACTGCGATTGTTAGCGCGCCAGCGGCTCTGGCCAGCCTTGCTACAACATGGGCACTTCCGGTCCCTGTTCCCCCGCCTAGTCCAGCTGTGATGAAGGCAAGATCGCACGACTCAATCTCCGCCTTCAGGGACCTCTCGGATTCGTATGCCGCCTGTTCGCCTTTTTCTGGATCTCCTCCAGCGCCCCTGCCTCGCGCTGATCTTCCAATCAGAATCTTATTCTTGACAGCCACTCGCAACAAGTGTTGCGCGTCAGTGTTTACTGCAATTCCTCTGACATACTCGTCATCGAAGAGGTCCTCATGTTCCAGTCTTGCAACAGTGTTAGAACCACATCCCCCACATCCAAAGACACGTATCTTTGGTTGCAATGACATCAGTAAGCTCTGAAGCTCCGGATCACTTTCGGTATCTATAGGTCCTAAGGGTAATTCGGACTCCTCATCAAGCTCCAGAACTCTGTTGATGAGATGCTTCATGTGGGTTAGGCGAGTACTACAGAGGATAACCATTACCCTCAACCATGCGTGGTAGGGCACCATTTGGTCACATGGCTACTTCAGCCGTCATATTAACTGAGAGCGAGTCTTGATGAATCTCACTAGAAAGGTATAGACCCCTCCCCAGGCAGATACTGCTAGAGCGAAGGTCATCCCATTCAGTTCACTGTTTCCAAGGTTCAACATCTCCATAATCCAATGCATCGAATCCAAAGAGATTCCAGAAGCTCCCGAATAGGCCTGCCAAGATGCAGCAAGAAGGCCGACAATGGTAAGAACCATCCTGTCTGCTCTGGAGAAACCTCCGTAAATACGATCCAACCCGACTGATTGAGCCTGAGTTCCCATATAGGAGCCGAACAGAGTCATTAGTCCTGCAATTAGGCCAGTACTTGGCTCAGCAACAAAGCTCGAGTTCATTCCAATTGCCACGAGCAGGCCTACATCTACCACCCTGTCAATGGTATGGTCGAGGAAGTCCCCGTAAGGACCATCAGTACCTTGATGCCTTGCCAACGCCCCATCCAGAGCATCCAATACACCGGCAATTAGGATTAGGAATACGCCTCCAATAATCCAAATTGATCCGGTAGAGTCCCCTGTTGCCTGAGATAATAGGTAGAAAGAGAGGATTGCAAGTCCCAGACTGGCCCAAGTGAGAGAACTGGGGTCAAGGTCACCCATTCTGACAACCAATGGATGTATCGCGTTAGTCCATCTTTCACGCATCTTCTCAAACATCGCAAGTCCCCCGTTCAATCCAGTCTATTGTCGTGTCAGGGGCATCATGCTTGAAGCCATCTGAGATCCAGGAGCGAATATGTCCCACAATTGACTCTGGAGAGTTTTTCGATGTTTCGAACTCAGTCCAGGGGATATCATGGGCATACTCGTTCCAGGCCCCTCCAATGAACTCCCATTCTACATTCGAGTCAACCTTAGAATCAGAGTAATTTCGAGAGACAAGACGAGCACGTAGAATTTCGGGATCGCACCTGAGTACGATGACTCCCTCTACAGGCAGGAGATGGGATAGGTGACCGTCGACTATCGTCATCTTTCTAGGTGGATCGCCCCAGGCTTCATTTAGAATCGTTTTCAGTTTATCGACGTCTATTGGACACGCCCCGTCCCTCGGATCTTCGGCTTCTATGCACCCGTGCTCAGATGCCAGTGACTCGACTGTCAAGATATCGAATTCGCCCTCCCTCAGTATTTCTGCAATGGTGGTCTTCCCTGAACCAGGAGCCCCTGTCAGTCCCAACCTCCGCATGCCCTGCATGCCACCCCGTCCTAGCGAGAAGCAATGAAAGCTCCTGCTTAGGCGCAACATTCACCTCACATGAGGCTCTGGGAAGAATGAGTCACATGTCCTCCGAGATTAGCTGGGTTCAAGCCATGAACCCTAGAGATAGTAAGCTGAACCTATTATTGATAGCACTTCCAATAACACTCTACTTCGCATATATCGCGCATGACGAGTCGATGTCCTTCGTCTTCTCCCTTCTGGCCATAATGCCTCTTGCATTCCTGATGGGGAGGGCGACTGAGGAGATAGCACTCTATACCTCAGAATCATTGGGCGGGTTGTTGAACGCAACGTTCGGAAATGCCGCAGAGATGATAATCGCCCTTCTTGCAATTTATACCGCATCGAAGGCGGCCTCTGGAAGTGATACGGAAGCACTGATGGTAGGCCTAGTTCAAGCAAGCTTGATAGGTAGCATACTCGGAAATATACTCCTCGTCATGGGTCTTGCATTTTTGTGGGGTGGAATCAACTTCCCAGAGCAGAAATTCTCTGAAACCCAGGTTAGCTCAAACGGCTCACTTATGTTGCTAGCAATGATAGTTCTGATCATTCCAACGGTATTCAACTCAACCGTGGGGGGTGTCGAGGGAGAGGAGGGAGTAATGCGACTGAGTCACGTTGCGGCCGTGGTTCTACTTTTCTTGTACGGCCTATTCCTGTACTTCCAGTTCAAGTCTCATGTAGACCTGTTCGCAACTGAAACTCACGGGCACGAGGCTCCAGAGATGAGTAAGCGCGATGCCATAATCCTTCTAGTTGTAGCAACCATCCTTGTATCCTGGATGGCAGAGATTCTCGTACACTCAGTAGAGTATGCTGCCTCGGACGATGGCTTGGGACTCCCTCATCTATTCATCGGAGTAATTCTACTGCCTCTCTTCGGAAATGCGGCTGAGCACTTCACCGCTGTGGTGGTCGCGGGCAAGGACAAGATGGACCTCTCATTTGCTATCTCAATGGGATCATCCACTCAGATCGCGGTCTTTGTCGCTCCGATGATGATTCTAGTGGCTTGGGTACTCGGCGTTCCACTGACATTCGAATTCGGCTTATTGGAGACAGTCTCGGCATTTCTCGCTGTCTTGATAGTCAACATAATTGCGTCTGATGGCAAGTCGAACTGGCTCGAAGGCGCAATGTTGCTTGGGACATACCTGGTCCTGGGGGCCGCATTCCTGTTCTATCCATGATCAGAACGGCATTTCCATCAGGCCCACTGAATCGTATAGGCTTGGTCCACTGCCAAGGAAGTAAACAGAACCCCGTCTACTACGGGAGTCCTCCGCAGTGGAGTTCAAATCCGATGCGCACGAGTCTGTGCAACCATCTGCAAAAGCCACGAAGACCCTCCCTTCCCTGTCTATATGCAGGTCATTGAAATCAAGCAGATTTCTGTTGGACCCTCCAATATCCCTACAGTCTCCGCTGTTTAGGCAGATACTGCCGATTTGAACTGGGTCATCCGTGACTCTGTAGGTGTAGAACGTGGGAGATGGATCCAGTGCGTTCAGACTGAGTGTAATGTAGAGGTGATAACTGACGTTTGTGGTGGCGTAATGGGCGTTCCCAGTCCAATTTTCTCCATCTATATCAGGCTCCCCCAACTCGCTTGAATTTTCACTTCCCAGGTATGTTATTGCTATCCTACCAGGGTCTCCTGCATCGACTTGAGGGAACGTCGTAGAGATAACCTCTATCGGACTTATCCTGATGCTAGTTTGCTCCCAGCTCTCCCCTGAGTCTATACTTCTGGACATATACACCCCCTCATCACCACCCGTCCAGATATGGTATGCATTGGACTGGGTATCAGTCGCGACTTCCGAGTTCTTGCGTGGATAAGGTGTCCCTACGTCCTCGCCCATGGTGTATTCGTCCCAGCTGAATCCGTTATCTTTGGAGACAATCACAGTGGGAGTTTCAACTCTCGGGGTTACGTAGACGGTCCCATCGGGAGCGCTAGTTATCGCCCCGTGTAGGCCACCATTTGACGTTGCAAGACCGAAGATCTGCCCCCCAGCCTCGAACGTGGCACCCCCGTCAAAGCTCGTGAAGCAGAAAATCCCCACTCCCTTGTTGTAGCAGTAGTAGACTGCCTGATCGTAGAATGACTGTGAAATCGATCCACCTATCCCATATCCGCTACTAGTCCAAGGTCCCGTTGCTAGCTTAATATGGTCATTCAGAGGGGTTGTGCCAGAGTCGTGAGGATTTCCCAACCAGCTCTCTCCGTCGTCATCACTCCAGCAAATCCAAGAAGTCTCTAGACCCTGCATCTGGACGTTGAATATCCTGTCCGTCACAGGGTCCACCCACCCGTATGGATCACTGGTGGTGAAAGAGCACTCTGGGCCAGTCACCTCCTCCCATGATTGCCCGTAGTCACAAGACCTCATGACCTTCTCAAATGCAATGAAGAATATGCAACCACTGGAGGTTATTCCAATGCTGGGCTCAGCTCCGTCCTCCCCAACATCACTGAATACGAACTCCATTTGCATAGGCGGGAGACCCAAATCCATTCCATCTGGGCCAGTGACGAAGACTCTGGTTTCGCCCTCGTCCTCAATAATATCCGGACTACCGCCGTCATTGGTGTGGATACAACCGGTTGCAGGGACTAAAACCATCATCAGAACGACTAGGAGAGAGCCCACCTTCATGTTTGGTCGACTTAGTTTATGCACAATTATGTTGCCCCGGTGAGTTTTCTCATTCGACGTCTACAATCCATCCAAATTCATCAGGAGAGCGCTTCTGCTGTATCGCCGTGAGATTCTCGTATAGCTCCCTAGTTACCGGCCCAACTTCCCCGCCATAGTACTCTTTTACCCTCTCCCCATACTGGATTTTCCCTATAGAGGACACTACGGCCGCTGTTCCCACGCAGAAGCACTCATCAGCACTCATCGCATACTCCACATCGACCTTCTCTTCCCTCACTTCATAGCCCCGTGCCATAGCAAGCTCGATTATTGATGCCCGAGTCACCCCGGGAAGAATTGTTCCCGTTAATTCAGGCGTCGAGATGACTCCATCCTTTACGCAGAAGAAGTTCGCGGCCCCTACTTCTTCGATGTACCTATGATTTACCGCGTCCAAGTAGATAATTTCAGAATACCCTTCTTCCTTTGCCATCTTGGAGGGTATCATCCCGGGTGCGTAGTTTCCAATGGCCTTCACTCCTCCTGACCCACCGGGAGCCGCTCTGTGGAACCTCTCTGATACTCTGAGAGAGGTCGGAGTGATTCCCCCTTTGAAGTATGGTCCAACGGGAGAGGTGAATACCAAGAATGTGTACTCAGGGGCTGGAGCGACTCCTAGGATTGGCCCACTCCCCATCAGGAGGGGCCTGATGTAGAGAGCGCCCTTGCCCATTGGTGGGACCCATCTGGAATTCTCCCGTACGGTCTTCATGACCGCATCCAAGAAAATCTCCTCAGGCACAGGGGGCATACCAAGTCTCATCGCCCCCTCTTGCGCTCTCTTGGCATTCCTATCTGGCCTGAAGAGAACGATACTTCCGTCTGAAGCCCGCTGGGCCTTCATCCCCTCAAAGAGGCCCTGTCCGTAATTGAGGACTCCAGCCGCAGGAGATATCACCAGATCCTCGAAGTCCATCATTGAACCGACAGCCCACTCTCCTCCCAGCTCGCATTTGGAGAGGTACATCCTGTCTGTCTTCGTGAAGCTGAAAGTGAGAGAATCCCAGTCGACCACCGGTTCACTTTCGTCTGGCACTGTCAGTCCCCTGCCTCCACGGAAGCAAGCCGGCTTTCAACGATTACGCACGTAGCCTCTCCTATCTCCAATATGGTGGCACTTCAGTACATACTTTGAAGACCGTGTGTTATCCCCTGACAGCGAGGCATGCGGATGGAGTGGGAGGGTAAGATGTGCATCGTGTCCGGCTCCTATCAATCAATAGACTCGCCTTCCCCAAGAACTGTTGTCGAGCTATGGTGCAGAGCCGAGGAAGGCCATTCCGTCCTGCTACTGGTCCACGGTCTACGTCCATACTTCGATATCGCAGTGCGAGGACCACCTGACCACGAATACGTTCCAGACCTAGAGTCTGTAAGGGAAATCACCGAGGTAATGGAAGTATCAGAACCAGTCATGAAGTGGACTAGGCATGGTGTCAAGAGGCATTGGAGGGTCTACGCAGATCAGCCTTACTCAGTGAGGAGACTCAGGAAGAAGCTGGAGGACTGGGAAGTCACCAGCGCAGATATACCGTTCCAGAACCGCCTAATGCTGGATCTGGACTTAGGGCCACACATCAATGCGAGAGGGGAGGTTCTTTGGGCGGGCGAAAGAGCACCAGATGCAGTAAAAAACAGCTCTAATACTGACCCATCCTCAGCAGAAGAAACCGTAGTGAAAGAGGGCGGGTCCGGGATATACCCGGTTGACATGATACTTTCCTGCAATCTCCAAGGATTATCCAGAACCGAGCCCTTTCCCGCCCCCTTCGTTACTTTCTCTTTCGACCTCGAGACAAGCATTGCCACCAATCGTATACTATGCGCAGCTGCGGTAATAGATCGTGCTGGGGAGCGTTCGGAGCACCAGTTCAGAGGCGAAGAGAGGGAAATTATGGAGGGGCTAACTACCCTCGTCAGAGAGCAAGATCCAGACTTCGTCACAGGGTACAACATCGATAATTTCGACCTTCCAAGAATGGAGGAGAGGGCCGAGGCAATCTCCCCAAGGCCGAAGTATAGCAGATCACCTCTGTTCGGTTGGGGCAGAGTTCCCATGAAAGAAGGTGAGGGGAAACGAATTTTCCCAACCAGGCAACAAAATAGGGTCTGGAGAATTCCCGGAAGAATCCCCATGGATGCATGGTGGCAGGCCCGACAGACACTGAGGCCACAAAGGGAGTCACTGAGGTACGTATCGCAGCTTCTATGGCCTGAGAACGAGGAAATGAGAAAGCTCGATGTGGATGCGAGTAAGATGGACGAGGAATGGGCCGCTAGGCCCGATGTGGTGATGGAGTACTGCGTCAGAGACACTCATCTCCCCCTAGATATTCTAGGACATCTCAAGGCCATAGCAAGAAAGGAGGCCCTTGCATCAGTTTCACTTACTGCAGTGGAGACAGCCGCGAATGGCACCACCAGCCAGTGGATTGACTCATTGGTCATGAGACTGGCAGACAAGGAGTCGATAGCAGTACCAATGACAAATGCAGGACCTAGGAAGAGAGATCAGATTGCAGGAGGCTACGTGCATGAGGTCGAGCCAGGAATGGAGCCATGGGTAGTCGTTCTTGACTTCAAATCCATGTACCCCTCCATAATGATAAGCAACAACATTTGCTCCACCACCCTGGTAACTGATGGAGATGAGGACAAATCACACAGTGTTTCCCCAATAACTGGAACTAGGTACAAGTCAAAGGAGGATATGAACGGTCTAGTCCCCAGGCTTTTGGAGGACTTAATGGAAAAGAGGGACCTGTACAAGAGGGGCATGGAGGAGGCACAAGAGGGAAATGATCCAGCCGAGGCCTTCTTACTGGACCAACTCCAGTATGCGGTAAAAATACTGATGAACTCATTCTATGGGGTATTTGCGTCTAGTTTCTACAGGTTCACTCACCCAGACTTGGGAGCTAGCATAACCGAATGGGCTAGACACAACATCAAAGCGATAATATCACAAGTCGAGGAAGGCGGTAACGACGTCATTTACTCCGACACAGACTCGATTTTCGTGAAGTCACCAGTGGACTCAGGAGCTCCGACGAACCGATCCGAAGACCCCATGGTCTCGAAGGAATGGAACAAGGCAAGAGAAGAGACCTTGGAGTTCGGGGATGAGCTGGCGAGTAGATTCACTAGGGAGGGAGCTGAGCTAGAATTCGAGACAGCACTTTCGGCATTCTTCAGCCATGGTGCCAAAAAGAGGTATGTTGGAAGAGTAGTGTGGCCTAGGGAAGAGATGCTGATTAGAGGCTATGAGGTGAGGAGGACCGACTCTTTCGATTTACTATCCGAGACAATGACAGAGATGTTCGAGATGCTCCTCGATGGGAACACAGAAGGAGCTGTAGATATGACGAAGTTAGCGATCGACGAGGTTCGTAGTGGAGATGTCGACCCATCTAGACTGGTAATCAGTCGATCATGCAAAGGCAAGTGGAATTCAAAGAAGAACGAATGGGACTTTGACAGTGTCTACGCTAATCCTGATGGCCTGCCGTATGTAAGAGCCGCCAAGCAAAGAATCGCGGCAGGACTTCAATTCACACCCGGAATGAAGGTAGGATACGTAATCACGAAGCCAGAGGGTGGTGACAAGAAGCTCGGAGTCAAGGCATGGCTCGTTGACGAAATCGGTGGTGAACCACCCGAATACGATACAGACTACTACGCCAAGCGCCTTGCCAAATCCCTCGGGAGAGTAACAGAGGCTTTCGGACAGGGGGAGAAGGAGCTATTGGATGGAGCCAGGCCCAAGGGCCAGAAGAGCCTCCTGGACTTCTAGCATCTTATCGTAGGGTTGATTTCATACGACTTCCCAGCGGGGTCCATGAGAGGGGGCAAGTCTGCGGGCCTGTTGATGGTCTTGATGATGATTTTCACTTCACTGGCCGGCTGTATGGATGTTCTTGGAAGCAACAGTCCTCCCACTGCAAACATGACAATTGACCCCTCCGGATCTGTCAGGGCTGGAGATAGCATCACGTTCAGTGCTGTCGGGTCCTCAGATCCCGATGCTGATCCCATGACTTTCACATGGACCTTTGGTGATGGAAACACTGGAAACGGTCTCACAACAAGTCACTCTTATGCTCAGCCTGGCGAGTATTCCGCCAAGCTTGCCGTAAGCGATGGTACCCACGAGGTAACCACCAGCAAGCTCATCTCGGTAATTGACTCATCAGCCAGGGAGCCCCACGCTGAAATAACACCCAACAAGGACGACAACTGCGATGGAGACAGCCCGCCCAATGGGGACTTCGTGATGGTATGGGTCTGCGAGGAGAACGAAATAGATGACAGGCAAGTTTCGGTTTCAGTCACAGTCCTACTGGATGGCTCCTCGTCGTGGGCAGGATGTGATCCCGACGAGCCAGATTGTTATGCAGAGGAATATATCGTTAGTTACGAATGGGATCTCGACAGGAACACGGATTCTGACGGAGATGGCATAGAAAACAACGATGTTGATGCAACCGGGGAGACAGTAGAGTGGCAGGAGAGGCCTGCAGGAGCATGGGACGTCAGGCTCACCGTTACAGATAACAATGGACTCACTCACTATGATGACTCTACAGTCTACGTCAACTACCAAGGCAAATGGAGCGATTTTGAGATGGACAGGAGGATACAGGACACTATTATCATGACTTGGGAATTCCCTGTGACTTATGACGAGGACACGAAAGACAGGATTAGATACCTCAGAACCAAGGTTGACTATCCACAGCAGGACGATGACCAAGCGGGCGGGGGAATAGGCGGAGGTCCTGTCACTACAACAGATAATAAGCTAGACATCTACCTATACAACGGCACGGATGAAGAAATAGCGAACTCAACGGGCTTATCAAATGACAACAGGAATGCAGGAGACTGCGGGTCGGACGACTATTGCGTCTGGTTAGTAATTGGAGCGTCCACCGTCAGGGGCTTCATACCGGGGGACTGGACAGCGGATCTGGTCAATGAGGAGACGCATACCACCAAGGTGAACTACTTCATAGTGGAACTCCAGTATAGATAGCCGTTTTCGGCATCCTGAAACACGTTTGTGTAGGCATACACGGATACGGGCCCCGGGGAACGATTCATATACGCCCCTTCGGTCGGCGGGCCACACTTAGAGGTGTATAATATGGGTTCACAGTGGGAAGACAAGAGTAAGCCGCATCTGAATATCGTGTTCGTAGGGCACGTAGATCACGGAAAGTCAACGACAGTCGGTCGTTTGCTTCTGGACAGCGGTCACATAGAAGCGCACGTAATTGAGAAGAACGAGAAGCTAGCTGCAGAGGCAGGAAAGGCCGGTTTTGGTCTAGCATACGTTATGGATGGCTTGAAGGAGGAGCGAGCACGTGGGATAACCATCGATGTCGCACACAAGGAGTTCTACACACCTAACTATTACTTCACAATCATCGATGCTCCTGGGCACCGTGATTTCGTCAAGAACATGATCACAGGCACCAGTCAGGCAGACGCCGCGGTTCTCAACGTCGCAGCTAACGACGGAGTAAACGCTCAGACCAGGGAGCACGCTTTCCTAGCTAGAGTTCTGGGAGTAAGCCAGCTAATCGTCAATGTCAACAAGATGGACATCAGCGGTGTAGATTGGTCTCAGGACAAGTACAACGAGACTGTCGCAGAAGTTAGCACACTACTGAAGGGCGCTGGCTACAAGCCGGACGAGATCACCTTCGTACCATGCAGCGCGTTCCACGGGGACAACGTCTTCAACAAGAGCGAGAACACATCATGGTACAGTGGCCCGACCCTGTTCGAGGCTATCGATGCTATCGAGATGCCACCAAAGCCAACAGACAGGCCTCTCCGCCTGCCAATCCAGGATGTCTACAAGATCAGCGGAATCGGGACCGTCCCGGTCGGTAAGATCGAGACAGGTGTCCTCAACACAGGCAAGACAGTTATCTTCAACCCAAGCCAGAAGTCTGCTGAGGTCAAGAGCATCGAGATGCACCACACAATGGTAGACAAGGCTGAGCCTGGTGACAACGTCGGATTCAACGTACGTGGTCTTGCAGCAACTGACATTCGCAGAGGAGACGTTGCTGGATACGGAGAAAGCGAGCCAGTTTTCGTCAGGCACGATGAGACATTCGTCGGCAACATCCAGATGATGGAGATTCCGAAGGCAATAGGCGTAGGATACACCCCAGTGTTCCACGCTCACACCGCACAGGTCGCAGTCAGGTTCGTAGAGCTTATCAAGAACCTAAAGACCGGAGAGACACCAGCGTTCCTAAAGTCTGGAGACGCAGCAACCGTCAGGTTCCAGCCAACCAAGCCAATGGCTATCGAAGTCAAGGACAACTTCCCTGAGCTTTGCAGATTCGCTATCCGTGACATGGGTAAGACCGTGGCCGCTGGAATGTGTATCGCTATCGAGAAGAAGGCTTAGACACAGGTGATGATCAATGCCCGTCGTCACCACTATCAGGCTGACGGGAGAGAATCACACCGATGTAAACCAGGTCTGTGATCAGATAAAGTCGATCTCTGACGAGACCGGAGTCAAGCTGAGGGGTCCAATACCCCTGCCCACCAGGAGAATCGTGGTGCCATGCAGGAAGAGCCCTGACGGAGAAGGTGCCGAGACCTGGGATCACTGGGAAATGAGAGTCCACAAGAGACTTCTGGAACTAGTAACCAACACATCCAGAGACGAGAAGGCTCTGAGGAAGGTCCTCAGGATTCCTATCCCCGACTCAGTGACGATAGAGCTCTCACTAAGGAACCTTGGATAACTAGGCTAGTGACCCCATTGGGTCCCATGCATCCAGAACCGTTGGCTCGGTCTCGAGTCCATCAAGCATCTTTTCGCTAAGGTACTTCTTTGCAGTTGCTATTTCGAACATATGCTCGTCATACCAACTATCATTCATTGTGTAGAATCCCTTCTCCCCAGAGTCATCCCCCCACGAGTTCTCGACTCTCCATCGCCTTGGTTTACCATCGACGACATCCACCCCCGTGAATAGCATCGCGTGCGTCATCATGGTCTGTCCGTACCTCAGCCGGTCCGCCTTGCTCATCCCGTAATCAACTCCATACAGCTCATTTGTCTCAAACAGATTGGCATCCCAAAGCCCTCTCTTCCTATCCATCTGCTTCCCGACATCACAACCCATCCACACTGGCAGGCCGTCTTCGAGAATCTTCTGTGTTATCGATTTCATTTCATCGCTGGGTACGTTAAGGTAAACCACAGGAGGGCCCCCAGCAACGTTCTGTAGATATTCCACCGTGTAAGTCCGGTAATACTCGTTTCTTGGATCGTTAACTATGCAGACGTAGTCTTCCCAGTCAATATCAACAAACTCCTCAGCGAATTCCTGTGGTGTGATCTTTCCTCTTCGGTGGAACTCTTTGTCTTTGTCTCTCCACTGCCAATCGAAACTCTCCGGAGGCGTCCCGAGGTGTATGCATAGAACTCTCCAAATGTCCTTCATCCTCGACTCCTTGTGAGTCCTAGCATCTTCCACGGTACCTCCAGAACCGATAATTTCTCGGAGCTCACTAGCCGTGCTTCTCAGTATGTCCTTCAGAATAGAGTTCATCCATCTTGTAGAGCTACTGCTATTTGACTCTGGATAAGCCGACTTAGGGACTAGTCCATGCTTCCTGATGAGGTTCATTGCCATATTCCACTGGCCACCATCACCAATCGGGTCCGATAGCAAGAAGTGAATCGTCCTGTCATCAACGGCCCTGTCTGATGTCCCGATGATAGCTTCTAGAAAGTGATTTGAACGTTCAAACTTGTCCCAGAAGTGGATATGCGCCTGACTAAACTCAAACTCCTTCACATTCATCTTCTTCATCGTACCGGGCCGGAAAAGATTCAATGTTGCGAACAACCAGCATCTTCCACTGCTCTTCTGATTTGTCGCCTTCCAATCATCCAGCTTGGTACTGAACGTGAAGTCTACTTCCTGAACTAGATCCCTACGAAGTGATACCGACGCCACATTGTTCCCGGTTACTGCGTTCTGAGCTACCTTGGCTGATGGGTCACCATCAAAATCCGCTCTCATTGATTCAATTTGTTTTTTAGTTATCTGACCTGGCACTTGTAACCCTCTCCAGAGTCGCCATGAAGGATGACGAACCTAAGTCATTGCCTATGTCATATGTCAGCGGGTTCGGCTATTCCAGCCGCAATAAGGGTGTCCGCGATAATCGAAGGACAGAACTCTATGTCTCCAGTTCTCAGAGTTATCTCTTCTCCTCCTTCGGTAATTATCGGGTCATCGAGGTCCTGAAGTATCAGTATCCTCCTCATTTCGGACTCCTCCGGGGTATCCTCCGATAGCTCAGAAGGGGGACTTGATACGCCTGATATCTCAGGGAAATCGTCTATCTCTCTGATCCTGTCCTCCTCATCGTACTCAGGGTCCTCCCAATGCCGGTCCAATTCTTGGGCCGAAACTGGAGGCGACTGTTCAACCTCGTCCACATCTACCGCCCCAGGTACGAATTCAGTCAGAGGAGTGTGTACTGGAGAAAGAGGAGGAGGAGCAGGTGTATCCCAATTGTTGCTAAGCAGGGAGTTCCATGAGACATCATGCTTGTATTTGTCAGCCAGATGCACAACCCCTGAGTAGAAAGCCCTCTCTGATGGATCATGCTTATCCCACTCTATAGGGTCCAATCGCATTCCAGGAGAAAGCCTCCCTTCTTCTGGTGATTGAGTCAGCCTCACCAGTACAGCATGCTGAGTGAATGCATTGAGCCTATTTCTCGCCAAGTCCTTGACAGCAGTCCTAACAACCCCCAGCTTCCTAGATTGCAATTGAGCCTTTGCAGTCATTCCCTCCGACCTTATTGTCTCTGCCAACTCAGCTTCGAGGTGCTGGACTAACTGCCCTACTGCGTCCCAGAAACCAGGAATCGGGAGCTCTATCGGAATCGAGGATCTGCGTTGCGTTCTAGCAAGCTCATCCAGAGCCCTGTCGACTGCCATTAGACGAGCAGGACTAAGCCTAGGCATGCTCCCGTCGTCCATCATCCTCGGTACCCGGGGCTAGTGAGTGCAAGGAGACTCTTGAACAATTCTCCTCGGAAACAGTAACCCCTCATGAAGCGCGGGTATCAAGTGTGAGAATATCCTCGCATGACCGCAGGTGTACCCGAGTGGTCAAAGGGGGAGGGCTCAAGATCCTCTGCGTAGTGCTTCGCAGGTTCGAATCCTGCCGCCTGCACCACCGCTAACTACCAATCCTCTCACAAAGTGCCTTGAGTAGCTCGAGGGAGCCTTCCTTCCCATGGGCATCCGTGACCAAGTCAGCAGCCTGCACGACCTCAGGGTAATTCCTACTCACGCTAACACTGAAACCCACCAAATCGAACATAGGTATGTCATTTGGAGCATCTCCACAGGCGATAACCCGAGCAGGATCTATCCCCCTCTGTTCGAAGGCGACACGAAGCCCTGAAGCCTTGTCATGCCCAGGAATTGTAAGGTGCACAGCAAATCCTGTGGGAACCACGGAGATATCCGACCACTCAGAAGAGGCGATAGCATCTCTGACCTCCTCCCAGTCCTCAACCTCAGTAAGACACCATTCTGTTTCTCTCCACCTATTGGACTCTATTCCTTCCGGATTAAGCCCTTCAATCTGGGTCCCTAGCCACTGAGCGGCCTCTTTTGGTCTGGAGCCATCAGCTAGCGCCTTGATGGGATGCCCCTTTCCAGAGTCCCAAACCATCCCGCCGTTCTCACCTACTATGAACCCCGAAATTCCGAGTGATTGATGAATAGGTGTGATATTTGGGAGGGTCCTTCCGGAGGCAAGAGAAACCACCATGCCCTTTCTCTCCAATTCCCTCACTAGGTAAATCATCTCTGGAATAATCCCCTGTCTATCAAGGAGGGTGCCGTCTATATCCAGCACAATCATGTCCCACACACAATCATCGGGTAGCTCGACCATGTTACCCGAGATTGGCTGTTGCTGAAGATATCATCGTATGTATTCTCATCATATTGAAGGGACCCCTCCTTTTCGGAAGGTCATGGAGGGGACGGGTCCAGCATCCTCCCTAGTGCCTGACGGAATCCATGAATTCGATTGGAATATCAGAGGCATGGACTGCGCTGATTGTGCAATGAAGGCGACCAAGGCGGTCAGCAGGCTTCCCGGCATAGAGACATGCAACATATCAGTCACCGAAGGGTCCGCGAGAATATCACTTGACATATCCAGAGGCAGAGTCTCGAAGACCAATACCGTTCTCGAAAGCCTTGGTCATAGCCCAAAACTAGATTGGATGCAGGTTATCGGAATTACCCCTGGAGAGGCTGCAACTAGATTGGGTACAAACAGGAGGGGCCTCAGAGATGCCTTATTGGACGTTCCGGGGATATTATCTGTTAGATTTGAAGATGGCTTCATCGAGATAAGAAACGTTTGGATTCATGACTCAGAACTTAGGCTAGTTGCCCAATCTATGATTTCGACTATTTTAGGTGAAGAAATACAGTTCATGGTGTCCTCAAGAAGGAAGCTAAGAACCGATCAATGGAAGCTCATATCTGCCGTCATGACTCTTCCCATACTGTTCGCGATCATTGCATCAGAAACGATGGGACTCCCTAGTTCAATTCCACTCTTCCTTGGATTCTTCGGCGTAATTTTAGCAGGTGCCAAGATGTTCCAAGAGGCTATTGCCAGTATACAGAATGGAATTTTGGGTTTCCAAGTCCTTACCTCATTGGCGGTTATCGGGGCTTCCGTGCTAGGGGAGTGGGTCGAGGCCCTTACCGTGGTAGCCCTCGTCTCTTTTGCATCACATCTGGAGGATAGGGCGATTACAAGAGCCCGTGAATCCATGCAAGGTGGACTAGATAGAATACCCAGATCTGCCAGGATCGTCAACCAAGTTAAGGGAGGCATACACCAGATAAACTTGAGTATTTCACAAATTCCAGTCCATCACCCTGCTATCAACGACTCGCAGAAGACTCCCATTGAGGCAGTATTGGTCGGTGATTTAGTCGAGGTCAGGTCAGGGGAGGTAATACCAGTTGATGGTACGATAACAAAGGGAAGTGGCTCTATCGATAAGGCCCCACTGACGGGAGAACCAGTTCCCATACCAGTCTCTGAGGGAGACAAGGTTCAGGCTGGCCTGGTCCTAGTGAGGGGTCCGATAGTTGTGAGCTCAGAAGCGACGGGGGAAAATACTAGGCTCTCCGGACTGATAGAAATGGTTAGACAATACAGGGAGAAGCCGACGAGGACTCAGACCATCATTGAGAATTTTACAAGATTGTGGGTCCCACTGGTTCTTCTGGGAGCCCCCCTAGTTGGATTCCTGGCTCATGGATGGTCGGAGCAGGGTTTCTTGACAACCCTATTGCTCTGGGTTGTATCGTGCCCCTGCTCTCTTCTACTGGCATCCCCGATTCCCCATGCGGCCGCGTTATCCTCTGCCTCGTCCTCTGGCGTTATTGTTAGGGGGGGAGATGTTTTGGAGGCGGCCGCAGAAGTCGAACTCGCATTGCTGGATAAGACGGGCACACTCACCAGCGGACGTCCCAAATTGATCAGACTGACTACCCTGCCTACAGAGTCAGAGGATTATGCACTCATGATTTCGGCGGGGCTAGAAAGAATGTCCAATCACCCATATGCGTCCACCATAATCAACGAGGCTAACCTGAGGTCTATCCATCCTTCAAAAATTTCCGAAATATCAGATGGTGAGGCAGGCGTGACTGGCACTATCGACGGCCAGAGGGTGATGTTGGGTAGAGCGGATTGGCTGATTTCAGAGGGAGTCGAATTCGCAGACCAGATTCTCGAGGCCTTAGAAGAGTCAAGGAAGGCTGGTCATGGCTCAAGTGTCCTTTCCATTGGAGGGAAGGCCATAGCATGTCTCAGTTTCTACCATGATGACGCAAGAGAGGGGGTTCCAGAGCTTCTTGAGTCACTAGGTGAGAACGGAATCGCTGTTGAGATTCTTAGTGGAGACGAGCAGTCCAGCGTCGAGGCTTTCGCAAGGAAATTCGGAATCCCATCGTCTTCTTGCAGAGGAGGGGTGGATCCAGAGGGGAAGGCCCTCTGGGTCACCGAGAAGTCAAAGGCAGGCAAGACTCTGATGGCGGGTGACGGCTTCAATGACGCCGGGGCTCTTGCAGCTGCGGATGTTGGGATTGCTGTGGGCAGTGGGGAGCAAGTCAATCTCGATGCGGCGGATGTTCTGATTCCGGGAGATGATCCAAGAGTCCTAGCAGATTTCATCTCTCTTGCTAAGACCACTCGTAGCATCGTCTTGGCGAACACAATAATCTCAGTCGCAGTGACCGGAGTCTTGGTTGCCGCAGTTATGCTAGGCTTTGAGATGAATCTTGCAGCAGGGGTGGCTCTGCATGAGGCCAGCGCCCTTATTGTGATACTGAACGGAATGTGGGTAGGGGGAACAGGTGTTCAGAGGCTGAATACGCTTTTGGAATTGGCCAAGGACGTTGTCAGTGACACCGTCGAGGCATTCAGGGACCTTTTTGGCCTTCAAGCAGGCACTACTCTGGGTCCTCTTGATAAATCCGGGCCGTGAGGGAAGGTTATGTCGGAGATACCGGAGATAGAATCCAAGCACACCCCACCAGCGGCGGAGTGCGCTCACTGCGGTCATATGCTTCCTCATGGATTAGGCGAGAAAACATGCGTAATTTGCGGAGCAGTATGCAGAGTTACACATCAACCAACCGTAGATGCGCTGGCTTCAGAGACCCTCCCCTGTCCTCATTGCAATACAGTAGTGGAGGCTGGTAGTTCTGATAGGCCATTGGATGTGGCCTGCTCGGCCTGCTCCGGGGTCTTCAGAATCACAGAGAAGCCATACAAGGTCGAGATTGAATGCCCCAGTTGTGACAGAAAACTCAGGATAAGGCCGAAGCCGGGTACCAAGCAATTGAACTGCCCCGCCTGCGATGCCGCGTTCAACGTAACTTTCTGAGCCGTGCCTACGGCACGTGTCCGCAAATAGCATTAATCCGCCCTCTCCAACCCTCCTTCCTCAAATAGGGTGAAACTAGCGTAGGTCTAGGGATGGGTACCCGTGAGTGAGAGCAAGTCGACAACTCCTGACGATTCGGAAAGCAGTGACGAGCTCGCTGCTCTCAGGGCTCAACACCGTTTGGCAACCTCGCCCAGCATGGATTCAATGGCGAGAACCCGAGAGCTCCTGGACGAGGAGTCTAGGGTCAGAAGTGGGGTTAGGAGAGAGCGCAGGATGCGTATTGCCGAGATGACAGAGAGACTATCTGGAATGCATGGTGCCATGAGGAAGGCGAATGACATACTATTCGACGAGCAACTACAGCAGCTCGAGGCTGATCTCAGGGCAGAGCTGGAGGATGAGATCGAGAGATTAGAGAGCGAAGCCCTAGAGAGGGAAGAGAGGCTCCTGAGAGAGGAGATGCTACATCGTTTGAGAAGGGAGGAAAACAGACTCAGGGAGCAGTTGGATCTGGAGAGAGACAGGAGGCTAGAGGCGCACACAGCTAAGCTCAGGGGTAGACTAAGGGGGGAAATGGAGATCGAGATAGATCGAAGAAAGGCATTCCTGAAAGAGCGTTTGGAGCTCGAGGCATCCCAAGCCGAGGAAAGGATGCAGAGAAGGGTTGAGATGGATCTGAGGGAGTCCTCCGAGGCACAGGTACACCGAAAGATCGAGGCACACAGGCTCGAGCAGGAGATTCAGATGAGAGAGAGGCTCGCAGAGTCCAGGAGGGTTCATGAGGAGAAATTCCAGAAGCTTCTGGATGAAGAGAGCTCTTCACTGGAATCAGAGATGAGATCGGATGTCGAGGCCCGCATAAAGGTCTTGGAAGAGGCCTCGGAGAGGAACTCGCTTTCCGAGCTAGAAAGGAGGTTCAGGTCGGAGAGAGAGACCATGGAGGCCACTCTAGCACTGAGGAGACAGGAGATGGCCCTGGAGATGGAGGTCGAGATGGAACAACGAGTTGCTGAGGCAGCGAAGAACAGGGAGTCCGAGATGATGGCCAATCTAGAGGACAAGCTCTCAAGGAAGGAAGGCCTCTCAAAAAAGGAGATCGAAGAGATCCTCAAAGGCATAGAGTCGGAGATAAGAGTCAAGTGGGAAGCGATACTGATGGAAGCTCGTCAAAACACTCTTGAACGCTCAAATTAGCTGAGGCTAAGCCCCCAATTCAAGAAGACCAAGACCATCTTTTGGGAACCCATTCATACATAGGCACAATAACCACGATTCACTCCCAAACCCGTGCTTGGTAGTTTGACAAACAGGGAGAAGATGAGTACACTGCTCATTACACTGCTTATGATAGGCGTTCTTGGACACGCCTCCAGCCCTGTTTCAGCAGAACAGATCGTTACTCCGCCAGACACCTATATCTCACAGTTCGGCCCTGGTTTTGAGGAGGTAGTAATTGCCTCCAGCACAGATGGCTTGGATGAGCCAAGAGACCTTGAATTTCATCCAGGCATTGAACGAAGTGATGAATTATGGATCGTGAATCGTGCAGATGATAGTATGGTAATTATTCATGAGACTGGTACTCCCGATCAGAATAGTGAAGAACGTTTAGATGCATACAGAAATCATTTCATGGAAGAGGTAAGTGCAATGGCTTTCGGAGCTTATGATGATGAGTTTGACTATCAATTTGGGACTGCCCAAGAGTCAAGGAATACGTACAATGATGCGAGCGATCCGAATGATTTCATGGGACCAGCTCTTTGGCCTTCATCATTGACTCATTTTGCAGTTGAGAATCAAAATGGAGAAAATGGCCTCCTTGGAAGCCATATCGATATGTTGCATGAATCCCCGTTAGGTATGGGAATTGCACATGATTACGACAATGTATACTGGTATAACGACGGTTTTTACAGTGAATTAGTACGTTATGATTTTCAACAAGATCATGATACTGGAGAACACGATCACTCGGATGGCATAGTGCATAGATATTCTGAAATTGAGTTAAGTCGTTTTGCTGGTGTACCTGGGCATATGATTCTTGATAAGGATACAGGAATTCTCTATATCTCAGATACAGGTGCAAATAGAGTTCTGTGGGTCAATACTCATGATACTGCCACAACTTCAGTGGATATTTATGACGACTCGTCTCGAGTAGAGGATTTGGCTGAATACATGGAAGTTACTGATGTAGAATGGGGCATATTTGACACAGGGCTAAGTCGACCATCAGGTATTGCATTGCATGATGAAACCCTGTTCGTCTCTCAGAACGGCAATGGCAAGATTACAGGCTTCAATCTAGATTCCGATGGCAAGGGATTTTCTAACTCTAGAACAGTGAACACAAACGCTGGGTCAATCATGGGTCTTGAGATTGGCCCCGAGGGCAAGCTGTGGTACGTTGACTCATTGAACAACAATGTAATTCGACTGGACCCTTACGAAGACGCGGATTTCGATCGGGTTAGGGATAGCACAGACGCGTACCCAAATAACAGCCTTCTATGGTCCGACAATGATGGAGACGGCTATGCCGATCAACAGGGTACGAATATCTCCGATGACTGTCCAGATACATATGGTTCCTCAACATCTGGGTCTCTGGGATGCTTGGACTCAGACGGAGACAGTTGGTCGGATCAGGATGATGAGTTCCCCTTGGAAGAGACACAATGGGCTGATTCTGATAACGACGGATACGGAGATAACCAAACAGGTGCTAACCCGGATATGTGCCCTACTATCCAGGGATTTTCGCAATATGACAGGATGGGTTGTCCCGATGCGGACGAAGATGGCTACTCCGATCCTTCATCAGATTGGACCACGGCTGACGGAGCAGATGCATTCCCTACAAAGTACACTCAGTGGAAAGACTCAGACTCAGACGGATTCGGAGATAACCCCTCACCTGCCTACCTTGCAGACGACTGCCCAAACGAAGCGGGTACTAGCACCCAAGACCAGTTCGGGTGTATCGATACCGATGCGGATGGCTGGTCAGATGAAGGAGATGCGTTCATTTACGAGCCCAGTCAATGGTCCGACAGCGACTCCGACGGATACGGGGATAATCCATATTCTACCTATCTCCCGGATTATTGCCCTAATCTATGGGGAAACTCAAGCATGTCATTGCTTGGATGCCCTGACCTGGATGGTGATGGATGGGCAGATATCGAGGACTCCCACCCAATGAATTCTCTGCTATGGAGTGATGTCGACGGAGACGGATTTGGGGACCAAGAAGGAACAGGGCTGTCAGATGACTGTCCGGAAGTCTTCGGTATATCGAGTGAGGACAAACTAGGATGCATTGACTCAGATGGAGATGGCTGGTCAGACGAAGGTGACTACTACCCCTCTGACCCAAGCAGGCACACAAGATCCCTCCTCCCAATGATAGTAATTCTCTCTATCTTAGCTCTTGTTGCCTCTGTAGCCCGCTACGTACTGAAGATGAAGTAGAATTCCTTTAACTCCTCAACTGAGTTTCTCAGCCCCAGTTCCCAGTATACGGTCTATCCGATCACTCGCTTCCTTTGCCAGCTCCCAGTATGCAGTACTCCCAGGATTGGATTTGTTTGGACTCTTCGCTATTACGATAGGAGCTCCCTCCAGAGGTGCTTCAGCAATAGCCACGAGCCTGGGAAGCTCGGTCTCGAAGACCCTGTCTCCGAAGTGCCTCCTTGCCTGCTCGGCCACCTTCTCTCCGAGCTTACTGTTGCCCTGTACCAGTGTCATGGCTATTCCAAACATCTTCAACTTTGGATTGATGCTCTTCTGTACGTCCTTTATCATCCCAAGTAGCTGACCCATTCCCTCGAGCGAGTAGAACTCAGCCTGGACCGGTATTAGTACCCACTCCGCCGCTGAGAGCCCGTTTATGGTCAGGAGTCCAAGGGAGGGGGGAGTATCCACGATCACGACGTCAAAGCTCCCCCTCGCCTGCTGGAGAGCTAGCCTTAGCCTGTGCTCTCTACCTATTCTGGTAGCGAGGTCGATCTCAACTCCTGAGAGGTCCAAGTCGGCTGGTAGGACCCACAGGTTTCGAGTCTCGATCGTCTTCGGAGCCCCCCTCTTTCTCTCGGGGTTGTGCCTCTTCCACGACTCCCTCATCGCCACAGTCAGCTGAGCAGGGTTGAGAATGCACTGTTGCAGTGACACGTGGGAGTCACCCGCGCCTCCCTTGAACAGCTCGTTCATAGTGGGACCGAGTGACCTCTTGTCGATACCAAAGGTCGTTGCAACGTTGCCCCTTGGGTCAAGGTCGACCAGCAGAACCCTACGGGACCTTATCCCCATCTCAGGGGACCCCTTGGCCAGTGCCGCAGCCAGATTGACTGCAGTTGTGGTTTTGGCCGTCCCTCCCTTGTGGTTGACGACTGCGATGACGACTGGCCCACCCTCCACATGCATCACTCCGCCCCACAGTGGTGGCGCTAGTACCGTGAATGTTACGAATCACTGTATTACTGGCACAGGGACTTCGGACAGTATCTTCCTCATGATGTGGTGTCCTGTAACTCCTCTGATCTTCGACTCTGGCTTGAGGACTATTCTGTGGCTGACTACCTGAAGCGCTACTGCTTTGATGTCATCCGGAATCACGTAGTCCCTGCCGTCTATGGCGGCGCTTGACCTGCTTGTCTTGAAGAGGGACTGACTAGCTCTGGGAGATGCTCCAGTGATGATCCTGTGATCCTCTCTTGTCCTCTGGACTAGCTCGACGATGTATGACATGATTGCTGGGTCGACGTGCACGGTCTCGAGCGCCTTCTGCATGGCCACGACCTTCTTTGGGCTGGTGACCTGCTCTATGTCGTAGTCATCCTTGCCCCTTAGCTTCCTTCGTTGAAGGATGGCCTTCTCCTCCTGCCTGTCAGGGTAGCCCATTGACATCTTCATGAGGAACCTGTCCATCTGTGCCTCAGGCAGAGGGTATGTCCCCTCCTGCTCAATTGGGTTCTGGGTTGCCATCGTGATGAACGGCGCGGGGAGCTTGTGGGTTATCCCCTCGATTGTAACCTGCTTCTCTTCCATTGCCTCTAGGAGAGCCGCCTGGGTCTTGGGAGGAGCCCTGTTGATCTCATCAGCTAGGAGGAGGTTGGTGAACAGGGGGCCCGGCCTCAGCTTGAACTCACCAGCCTGCTGATCGTACATGTACGTCCCCATCACATCAGCGGGGAGGAGGTCAGGGGTGAACTGGACTCTCTTGAATTTGCATCCGAGGGCAGATGAGAAGGTGTTTGCCATCAGGGTCTTAGCCAGTCCGGGGAAATCCTCGATCAGCATGTTACCGTTCGATAGGATGCCTATGGTGACTCTCCTGAGGTTCTCCTGCTTTCCAATAATGACCTTGCTGACTTCGTTCATAAGGCCGTTAGATATCTGGGAAACGGTCTGTATGAGCTCTCTTGACTTCGCATCTCCGGATTGGGACATCGACATTCTTCACTCACCTACTACATTCAGGCCCTCTTATTCACTACTTGAGTGTTCGGTTCCCATGGGACGTACAAACTTCATTGCACCTAGCGTCCCCAGAAGTGGTCGTCCTTGCGATGAATTGCCTGAAGCTCCTCCAGAACCTCGGCCTCGGCGGCGCTCAGGTCCATCCTGATGAGCTTCCTAGCGTGAGACTCCGGAACGTCCACCAGGAGTACGTCCTCCTCCTCGATCTGCCTGCCGGCTGTAGCCCCATCTATGGCGACTGCGACCTCAGCTCCCTGCATGGCCTCCTTCATGGACTCCTCTCCAGAGCGGATGGACTTGATCCTCCCAACCCTGATCCCGTCCTTCAGTAGATACTGGCCGACGTGAATCCTCCCAGCGAGAACCCTGACTCCCATGACAGCGGGCTTGGATATTCTGAAAGTGTGGTCCCTCAGGAGGAGGATCCTGCCGGGGTAGACAATCGCCTCCCTGCTCTCCTCCTCTATCTCCTTGGTGCGTCTTTCGACCCACTCCTCTCTCTCCTCGAGTATCCGGTAGATGATGTCCGAGCCTATGTGGTAGACCCCCTTGTCGGACTGCGCCATCTCGCTCTCGGCATCGGGGAGGATGTCAGTGCTGAATGCCATGATTATCCTGTGGAGTGGGTCTGAGGCGGCCTCAGCGCTCCTGACGTCCCTCCTGCTGACCTTTCCGATCGAAGCGCTCCTGATGGGGACGTCGACCGCCTGAAGCTCCTTCGCCAGGGCCTCGAGGCCTCCTACTGTGTCGGCCTTTATGCAAACCCCCTCCTCGTCCAGCTCTATCGACAGCTCGGACTCGGATGTTGCCGCTGAGATTGCCTCCTCGCGCTCCTCCTCGCTGTTCACCACGCGTAGTGTGGTTCCCGCGAGCACGTTGTCCAAATCTGGGGCCGATATCTTGAGGCCCGACGCGGCGTGGGCGATGTCCGTATCGTCCCAGCGGTCGCCAGCGTCCCTCATCTCACTCATCCCCCTAGGGCTGAATAGCCCCTTGACGCGTGTCGATATCCCTCCCTCAGAGGTAGCCACGACTATCTCGTCGCCCTTCCTGATGGAGCCCCTGTGGAGGATAACGTCCAGGGTCTTGCCCAATCCACGCTCCTCCTTCATCTCGAGAACCGTCCCCTCTCCAGATCCCTCGACGTCTGTCAGCTGCTCGGTTAGATAACGCTCGGCCAGTCCGATCACGACGGCCAGTAGGTCTTGAATGCCCTCGCCCTCCCTAGCGGAGATCGGTACCAGTGCGATGTCCTTGGTGAAGTCCTTCACGCGGTCATAGCGCTCTATGTTGAGCCCCTCCTCCGCGAACTTCCCTACAAGCTCCCAGTACCTCGTCTCGAAGAGGGCTATGGTGTCCTTTGACTGGTTCCTCATGGAGAGTGCCATGGCCCTCCCCTCCTGAGCGTCCCACCCATGCACCCTGTCTACCTTGTTCGCGGCTATGACGAAGGGCGTCCTCGCGTTCTTCAGGACCCTGAGGGACTCCAGAGTCTGCGGTCTCGCCCCCTCCATCACGTCAACGATGAGTATCGCTATGTCAGCGAGGGACCCGCCCCTGGACCTCAGCGTGGAGAAGGAGTGGTGTCCCGGGGTGTCGATGAACAGGAGCCCGGGCGAGTCGAATGTCTTGCCTCCCAGCAGTGGGGCACAGAGGTCGTTGAGTATGTCCGAGGGGACCTCGGTGGCACCGATGTGCTGGGTTATGCCACCAGCCTCCCTGTCCATGACCGAGGCCCTGGAGTCAGAGCCCAGTCCCCTGATGTGGTCTAGGAGTGAGGTCTTTCCATGGTCCACGTGACCTAGCACAGCGACGATCGGTTGTCTGCGTCCTGACATTCCGACCACCTCATGCTCCTTCCCCGTGTAGTGTGATAATCACTCGTAGATGTGCTTCTCCGCGTCTCGGGACCAGTCGACCAGCCCTTCTGGGAACCATAGGCCGAGCTCGAAGGCGGCCGTGTCCTCGCCGTCCGACCCGTGAATGACGTTGTGGCCTATGTCCATTGCGAAGTCGCCGCGGATAGTCCCTGGCGCCGCAGTTCTGCCGTCAGTGGGCCCTATGAGGTTCCGAGCGACGCTGATCGCGTCTACCCCGGTCCATGCCATTGCTACGACAGGCCCGGAAGTGATGAACTCGATGAGTCCGCCGTAGAAGGGCCTCTCCTTGTGGACCTCGTAGTGGGTCTCGGCCAGCTCCAGTGATGGGGTGAGTTGCCTCAGCCCTACCATCCTGAGCCCCTTGGTCTCGAATCTGCCGATTATGTCGGCCACTAGGCCTCTCTGTACGCCGTCTGGCTTGATCATCACGAAGGTCGTCTGCATGTCTCCCATGCTCCCGCCGACCCACCACCCCTATTTCAACGCAAAGCATGCCCCACAGGGGTAAAAACTGGAGTTACAGTCACTCAGTCGTCGTATGTGACATAGGCAAGTCTGTATTCAGGCTGTCTGGAATTTGGCTCTGGATTTCCATAAAAGCACAGTACCTTAGATCCGGCTGGAATAGTCATTTCTTCTTGTGTTCTACCATCAAATGCTACTTTGTCACCTTTCCTAGGCCAGAGCCCTGAAATTGTGTTAAAATTTCCATCCTTTCCAACTTCTCTTAATTTCGTTTCCAAAATATCCGCCCATGCATCGTTAACAGCTTGCATATCAGGCTTTTTTGGGTTTCCAAACTCTCCACTTGCTATCCTTCTTTTCATATCTTCACTTGCTTCATTAGTCAATTTTTTTTCCCTCCTATTTCTCCAAATTTTCTTCTGTCTAATTCTCTTTATTCTCGCAGTTCTCTCTAATAATTCTCTACTTGCTCTATTGTCCGAAACCTGAAACATTTCCTTCATCTTGCCCATTATTATTCCTTCTTCGTCATTTGTTCCAAAAGCATCGCTAAGGCCCCTATCCCTGCTCCAACTGCCATCCCTCCAAGGATAGCTGCAGAGAACACGTCGTCTACTCCATTCTTCTTCGACTGTTCCCTGAGCTTCTTCAGGTGGTATGCGATGACCTGCTGCGAGGCGCCTATCGTCTCGGCGATCTCTTTCTGCGACCAGCCCAGCCCCCTGAGCTTCATTATCGCAGCTATTTGCTTCGGCGTCAGTGCCATGTTATCATATGGCGGAATTGGTATTATCATATAAGTTATTTGTAAAATACAAAAAAATTACTTACATTAATGAAAACTAGGGATATAGTCTTACTATATCCCATCCGTCATCCCCTCTGGACAGTGAGACCCTCTCATGCATCCTGCTGGGCCTTCCCTCCCAGTACTCGATTTTGTCTGCTCTGATGGTGTAGCCACCCCAGAAGGGCGGGAGCGGGATGTCCTCTCCGTCGAACTTCGAGTCGTACTGCTCGAACCTCTCCTCCAGCTCCTCCCTCGAGCCAAGAGGCCTGCTCTGGTCGGATGCCCAGGCCGCCAGCCTGCTCTTCCTAGGGCGCGAGGAGTGGTAGTCCTCAGCGAGCCCCCTGTCCATCTGGGTAGCTACCCCCTCGATCCTGACCTGCCTCTCCATCTCCGGCCACCAGATCGTGGCCGAGACCATGGAGTGCCCCTGTATCTCGACGGACTTGTCGCTCTCCAGGTTGGTGAAGAAGCCGATTTCGTCCCCCTCGAGGTGCTTGAGGAGGACCATCCTGTTCCTCGGGTTGCCCCTCGCGTCAACAGTCGCGATGTTCATCGCGTTGGGCTCCGTGACGCCGGCGTCTATGGCGTCCTGCACCCATTTCGAGAGAAGCTCCAGGGGCTTGGTGGGGTCGTCTATCTCAATCGGATCGCCCTGTCCGTAGTCCCTCCTGACGTCTCTCATGGAGCGTAGAGGGGAGTCTCGGTATTTCTACCCGTGTCTAGTAGACGAGCTGAACCTCGGAGGCGGAGCTGAGCTCGATGACTCCCGGAGGCCCACTCCACTCGATCCTGTCATCGGGCACTATCAGGGCACCGTCCCCCTCGCTGTGCCCGAGCGTGGCCTTCACTGAGGCGAACGAGCAGTAGAGGGTCGCGTTGTCGGTTATCGAACCCATCATGTCGGAGACCATCGTGGAGCCTTCCCCCATCTCCCTGTTCAGCTCCTCTATGTATGCAGGGTCGAGGAGCCTGGTGCCCGCCGCCGCGAAGAACACGCTAACATCATGCCCCTCCTCTATCGCTCTGGCGGCGCACGCTACGCCCACTATCGTCTTGATTGTGTCATTCCTCGGCTCTGATACGAACTTCACGAAGTACTTCCTGCTCATGCAATCCAGACAGCTCATCGGTACTTGATGGATTTGGAGCCCAGATGACCAAACTTGATGGGGCGCTCACAGAGCCAGTGCCATGGACCTGGAGGAACGGGGGCAGGCCGTTATAACCAGGATGAGGGGGATACCAGCCCTCTCTCACCTACCTGTGGACGACCTCCCGACCATACCGCTGGGGCTACTGAGGCGGAGCGCGACCAGGCTGCACGCGGTCTGCAGGTACAGGAGGGGCGCGCGCAAGTCAGAGGGAGTAGCGCCGGCGGATGTCAGATGTATCGATGTCCACCCATACGCTCTGACGGATCAGTGGTCCAGGTATGCGGACTTCCTTCTTTACCACGAGTACATACATGCCCTTGGCATATCCAACCACGGTAGGGAGTTTCGGGAGCTGGAGGCCCTATGGCCCGATGAGGGTGCTAGGTCGATGGGCCAAGAGTTCGGGAGGTACCTGAGGGAGAGGTCCTCGAAGTGGCTATGGGTCTGCCCATCATGCGGAGACAGGCACCCTAGGTCAAGGAGGGGAAACGGACGTTACAGGTGCAGGAGTTGCAAGGTTATCCTCGAGTACGAGAGAGGGTCCTGAAGCAGTCACATTAATCTGGAAA